>Ga0256843_1000007_pt1 | contig 168390 bp, 193 predicted proteins | sample AlvinellametaG_FD_191572 | JGI IMG/M metagenome (GOLD analysis project Ga0256843, IMG submission 191572) | Pompeii worm associated microbial communities from hydrothermal vent at the East Pacific Rise, Pacific Ocean - Alvinella | ecosystem: Host-associated > Annelida > Integument >... | reverse complement strand
ATTTACTTTGTAAGCTTCATTTTCTTTAACACTATTCATTCCAAGATTCATTTGTGTTCCAAGAACTGCACCTGAAATAGCACCTGATTGAACAGCTTCATAATGTTGCATTTCTGCGATAGAAATTTCTTCTCCTGTTTTTGCTCTTACTTCTTGGTTTTGTTTAACCATAGAAGTATCTCTATTTATTGCGTCTGTTTGTATGTTTTTAGACATACCAGCACCAACAGCTCCACCAATACCAGCAAGCATATATGCAGAACCTTTCATAATTAACCATGTCAAAGCTGGAACAGACATATATAAATATCCTGCAACACCAGCAATAGTTGAACCAGTAGAAAGCATATCAATTGCATTAGTTACGGTTAAACCATTACTTTGATATTCACTTGACATTTTATATTCTGCTTGCTGATTTATAAACATATTTAAAATAGCTGCCGTTGGAGACCATAATTCAACCCAAATAAGTGTTTGTAAATATTGTGTAATAACTTTTAAGCCACCAGGTAACATAACAATTACAAAAACAAATGGTAAAAATGCATATAATACAGCTCTTATTGTCATTTGAAGATAAGGTAACATTTCTGCCATATAAGCACCTGCTGCCATATTTGATTGAACAAATTCTGCTCTACTTTTACCAGCAGCATAAGAAATACCAGAAACACCTACACCTAATTGACTAGCAGTTGCAGATAATTCACCAACTAAACCAGCTTGAATTGCTGTATCTTGGAAAGTTGATAAAGGTGGATTTGCTGTTCCAGTAATTAATTGTATAGCACCTGCACCAACTGGAATAGAACAAACTACGTCGTCTTTATAATTAGTAATATATGGATCAAGGTAATTATCATAAATATCTCCACATTTCCATTCTTCACCATTCATTGTTGCAATAAAATCTCTTGCATTTGTATCGCCAATAACTCTATTTGACCCATAAAGATCTTGTAAATATCCAAAAATATTATTTGAAGATTTTAATTTAGTAATCTCGTCCATTCCGTCTTGACCTTTTGCAGAGAATGGAATTAAAATACATTGAGAAAAAATTGTTCTTGAAACTTTTCCTAAATCATAAGGATTTCCTACTGAATTAGATAAACTAACTTTATTCACGTCAGCTTGTAAAACTCTTAAAGCACTTTTTAAAGAACCAACATACCCACCAGAATCTTCTATTGAAGTTGAACCATTTGCATTTGGTGTAATATAAGCTATTTCAGCTAATCTAGTCATTTCTCTACCAAATCTGTTTGTGAATGCAAAAGAATAAGCTAAAACTTCTGGAATATTGTCAACTGCAAAACCAGCTGTACTAGAGCTACCAGGAGAACAATATGTCGGAATAGTTTCTGATTTTACAACCATTGTAGAAGATTTAGCGAAGATAATAGATAATAAAGCTACACCACCCATTAGATATTTAAAATACTCAGAAATAGCTCCTTTACCGTCTTTTCCCCAAGATTGAAGAACTCCGCCAATAAAGACAAAAAATCCTCCAAATAGAAAAACTAATCTAAGTAATCCTAGATAATCTTCTGATTGAAATATCTTTGCTATTCCGTTAAAAATATTGAAGTAACTGTCAGCGATCTCAGGTGTTTCTACATAGAAAAAATATTCGTCAGCAGCTGAGGCAGCTGTTGAGAATAATAATATAGAAAAAATAATTAAAGCTATTCTTTTTGCATTCATGGTTATTCCTCTTTTTTGTTAATTTTTACATATTTTGACGAACAAAATTCCTTTACTTTTTTTGTAATGTTTTTGTTTGTACAGGCTTTTGTTAAAAGCATTTGAGCCGTATAAGGATCTTTTTTTATTTGGAATCCAGTTGTTGGATTTTTATAGCCCCAATTATACAACATAGCCAGCATTAATTGAGAAGTTGGGATATTATGAACGGAACCTAGTTCTAAGTATTCTAAACCTTTTTTATAATTATTTTTATAATTTATATAAATTTCAGCTAAACTAGTTGTTCCGTCATATAATCCATTCTTAATAGCAAGATTTAAATAATATTCTGCTTTTTCTATGTTATTTGGTTCTTTCATAAAATCTTTATGATATAAATAAAGAGCTCCTAATATTTGAGCTGCATTATAATAACCTAATTGTATAGCTTTATTGAAAAAGAATTTAGCTTTTTCTATGTCTTTTTTTATAGTTTTTCCTTCACTATCTGGTTTATTTATACCATTCAAGTAAATTATTCCTAAATAAAAAGAAAATTCACCTGTTGGAGCACTTTCAAGCGCTTTAATTAAATCACTATATTTTTTAGATTCTTTTATTTTTGAATCTAAATTACCTATTTTTATATTTGGTAAAGTGCTATTAAAATTTATAGCACTTCCAAATAAAGAAAAGTTTAAGAACATAATTCCAAGAATTATTTTTTTTAACATTGTTAATCCTTTATTAATTAACGGTACTTCTCATACCTCTTTCTCTATTTTCAATTTCTTGTTTTCTAAAAATATCAACTATTGTTTGCATATTGGTAATATCACCTGCGTCAGCTTTTATTTTTTCTTTTGCGTCTGAAAGAATATTTGACATTCTTTTTAAATAACCCTCTTGTGCTAAAATAGCATTTTTAACATAATCAGGAGTTGCTCCTTTTGCATTTGAATTTTTCAAATCTGAACCTGAAATATTTTTCATTTTCTTATTAAATCCACTCATAATATCCATATTTTGATACATTGCATTAAGAGTTGCTTGTGCAACTAATTGTGTATTATATTCAACTAATGAATCAATTAAATCATATTTTTTATTTGAAGGTGAATTTTTTATAATTTTTACAAATCTATCAATATTTGGAATTAAAGAAGGAACTGATAAGTCATGTCCAACACAATCAGGTGTTTCTTGCATTCCTGCCATTTGATATATTTTACATTTTGAACTTCTTTTTACTCCATAGAAACTACTAACGTCTAATGTAGGGTTTAATGAAGCATTATTGAAAATAACTGTATAAGATAAATCAGCACTTTTTTCTTCTTCTTGGATAATCATTGTAAAAATAGGACTTTCAAGAGTTGTTACGTCTCCTTGAGAATTTCCATATAAAATAAAGTTTGCTAGTTTTTCTCCTGCTTCATTTTCAGGAATTGCACCACCTTTTCCTCCTAAACTTACTTTTGGAAATCTTGATTTTAAAGATTCTAGTTCTTTTAATGCTTGTTCTTTTTTACTAGCGTCACCTGTATAAGAACTTAAAGCAGTTGCAATTAATGAATTCATATCTCCAAGAGATATATCTCCAATATAATTATAAATAAGAATATATCCAAATAAAGCAAGGTCATTTTTTCTTTGTTGAGTTAATGAAACACCATTTGAAAAACTTTCTGTTCCAACACCTTTTGTTAAAGGCAAAGAATAAATATCTGAAATACCTGAACCAAATGTTAATGCAAAATCAATATTTCTACTTGCTTTATTACTTGTACTTACAGCTCCAAAAAGTTGTTGTACAAATTGTCTAACAACGTCAACACCATTTGCTTCTAGTGTTTTTTGAATTAATTTTCCACCAAGTGAATAATCAGATTCATAAAGACCTCTAAGTACTTTATTTATAGCGTCTTTTTTATCTTTATCTGTAAGTGTATTATTGTCACCACCAAAAGAGAATGTTCCGTCTTTATCAAAATAATCACCAAGTCCAAGAGCGTCAGCTACACAATTTTCTCCTTCTTGACCACATTTAGCCCAATCAGGAATATTATTCATAATTGTTTTTTCAGCTTCTTTTTTATCTAAACCACCTTGTTTAGCTAAATATTGACCAATAGCAATTCCTGATTGACAGGCATTTCCTAATAATTTTTGTAAATCTTTTGCCCATTGATTAATCATTTTAAATGCCGAAGCAACACCAGGTAAAGAATAAATTAAACCTATTGCTACACCCCATGCTAATGAAGCACCAGCATTTTGTAACATAGCACCTAATTGATCTAATCCTAATAAAGAAACAAACATTCCTTTTATATTTATCCCATTACAGCCTGCTTCAATAGAAGGAGGAGAAACAGCAAAAACTGGTGGTGGCATAGAATTATCAAAACTTACAGATACACCACCTGAATAAAAATTTGAGGAAATTTGATTTCCTTGGCTATCTGTTTCTGTATAACTACCTGGTTTTGTAATGTTAGTCATAGCAGAATTTAGTATTGAACTTGCGTCACCTGCAAATACACTTGAAGGAAGTGACGCTAGTGCTACACTTGCAGACAATGATATATTTGTTGCTTTTTTTAAGTTATTTTTTACTTTTTGCATGATTTACTCCTTATCTTCTTTTTCAATTTTTTCTAATTTTTTTTCAATTTTATCAAAATCTACTGCCTTTTTTGGTTTTGGTATATTAACAAGATCTTTCATAATTGGTTTTTCTGGTGTATTCCAGTTTTTATCTGCACCCATTTCACCTGGATCAATTATGTCATTATATTTTAAGAAATTCATTGTAGCTGTTCTTATTCTATAAGGAGAAACTTCACCTGCTGCAATTGTTTGCCATAGTTTTTTCTTACCAGCTTTATCTTGATAGAATAGAACCATTGTTGGTGTAACTCTTATTTTATATTTCTTATAAAGATCTGGTCTGACAGCTTTTTTAATTCCTTTGAAGAATTCTTGTGGTTGTTTATAACCTTGAGCTTTTAAATCTTTCATTACGTCTCTCATAATTCTTGTTTTAGCTTCTTCACTTGGGAACACAAGAACAATATTCATGTCTTTTAAGAAAGTTGTATTGTAATTAGCTAAATATTTATAAACTTTTGTAACCTTTTCATATACTTCATTTTGGCCTACAAATAATAAATAAGCTAATTGATCTTTCATACTAGCAATAATCTTAGCTTCTCTACCACCTTGTGCTGCTTCAGATTTACTGAAAAACAAGTTATCTCCATATGTGTATGAAGTAGGAGTATTATAAACGTCAGAACCACCTTTAAGGAATGCAAATCTTAAACCATGACTTACTTTACTTACATGATTAAAGTACTTAGCTTGCCATTTTAACCATTCTTTTGAATTTTCTGGACTAGGATTTCTTAAAAACTTTTTAAGTACTGGAACATGTTGTCCCTCTGCAACAACAGGCATAACAAAACAATCTGAAGAAGAATTCGTTAAGCATTTTTCACCTTTTGAATTTGTAGAATAAATTGGTGTTGTATTTGGAAAAGCATAGTTAAGTCTTTTTAGAATTTTTTCATTTAATTTTTTATTTTCCTTTTGTTCAACTATTAACATTTTAAGTAATTTATTTGTTTTATCTTCTCTGTCTATTTTAGCTTTTTCAGCCGGAGATATTTTATATTTTATGACTTTTTCTTTTTTTGTCTTTGGATCTTGATATTTTTCTTCATACCACCACCAACCATTATCGTATTTTTTTGTTGTTTCTATTTTTTTTGCTGGTTCAGTAGATTGAGTATCAGCTGCATTAAGAGAAAGAGAGCCTAATGCAATAATAGCTGCTAATGAGAATAATTTTCTTTTTAACATGAATTGCTCCTATTTAAATTTTAAAAAATTATATCATTAAATATAGATTTAATTAATTAATATTCTATTAAGGAACTAGTTTTTAGAATCAAATGGATCTTTTAAATATTGTTTTATTATTTTTATAAATTTAAATGTCGTAAAAACAATAAAATCTTTATCTTCTCCATTACCTTCGTAAATTTCTTTTCTAATTTTTACTTTAAATGGTAGATTAAAACTATCAATATCTATATCATGTGTTTCGGCTAATTTTCTTATTATTTCTTCTGATTCGTTGAATGATAAATATGTTGAATCTGTTTCAATTGGTTCTTCTTCTTTTTCTGGTTTAAAATCAACAAATTCATTATTTTCCCTACCATGTGTTATCTCTTTTTTAGAAAAAATTTGACTTGGTTTTATTTTAAGAGTTAATAAGTTTTTAAAAAAATAAAAAGTTATAAATAATTTATAAGTAATATATCTTAATATATGAATTAAAGGTGTTTTAGCATTTAATTCATGTGGAAAATTTTCAAGTATTTCATAGTATGTATATATGTATTTATTAGACTCCATGTTCTTCTCTCCATTTGTGAATTTGAATAAGTGCTGTATCTATTGGATATCCTTTTGATAATTCTTCTTTTTCAATTTCTTCTTCAACTTGTCTTTTTCTTTCATTGTAAACTTGTCTTTCAAAGAGAAAAACGGTTGCCAATGTCATTATAAAAAATAAAGCTGTTGAAAAATATGTATTTGCTAATATTTTTGCAAACAAAGTATCTGGTGGAGATAATAGATCTATCATTCCATTGTAAACAACTATCATATAATGTTTTAACTTTGACATAACCAAATCTGAACTGCCAGAAGAATCTATTGACATAATTAAATTATGTAATAATAAAGCAAGATCTTCTAAAATAGACATAGTAAATACAAAAGCTACAATTAGTGAACTAAGAATAGCAAAGAATGTTGTATAAAACATATCTGCTGTAAATTTAGCACATTTTTTTGTTACAGGACCAACAACTTGTGCTTTTATCTTTGCATAAAAAATAAAATGATAAGCAAGATAAAGAAGCCAAGGAATATAAATAGATAGACTAACAATTAAACCCCAAATATTTGGTGAAAGTTTTAATTTAATTACAGAAAAAATAATTCCAATAACTGTTGGAATTGCAAATTTAGAGGCGTCATATACTGTTTTCCACATATAAGCATTTAATAATGCTTCTGGAACAGTACTTTCGTCTATATCAACTTTTTTTTCAAGCATATATTGTGTATTGTGCCAAGCTTGAAATTCTTTTGGAAGAGAGTGAAATGTATGTTGATCACCAGTTATGTCTTCTTGTCTTACACTGGTTGCTTTTTGGTCCATTCCTTCAAATAAATCCATAATAAATCCTTACTTTAATATATCTTTTCTAACTTTTAAAATTAGAATTGGAATAAAAAGACATGTCCAAATTATAGAGGCAGTATATGGTTCTATTTTAAATTTCAAAGAAATATATGATATTCCAAAAAAACCAACAGTAATAAATATATAAAAAATAATATCAATTGTTACCATTTTTTTTATATTTCTTGGCGAATTTTTAAAAAGTTTATCTATATTTAATTTATCAATTTTTAACTGCCTCATATTTTACCTCATGTGATTTTTTTTAATATGAAGATTATATCAGAAAAGTTTTTTTGAATCTTTTTCTTTCCTCCAAGAGGGAGGAAGAGATTTAGAAGGCATATTTTTGTTTGAAAATATCATATCCTTCTTTATCTTTAAACTCGTTATGAAAATCAATAAAGTCAAAACCTTGTTTTACTTTACTTAATGGAAAGACTTTCCAGTTTCTTACACGAGCTTGTTCAGGAGCATGGAAATCATGAGATTTAAAAAAATCAATTTGTTTTTTTACTAATTCTTTCATAGTTATTTCTTTTCCTGTTTTTGATTCTATGTATGATTTAGACCACCAAAAAACTCGGTAATCTATTTGCATATCTTCTTCTTGTGTTGCATTGAATTCTTCAATTTGAATAATTTTCATACAAATGCCTTTTAATCCGGCTTCGTCACAATCTGGATAAAAATGGATCTTTCTACCAGCTAATAACTTTAAGCCTTCCTCTGGAATTTTAGTTGTACTACTTCCAGAAGTTACTGACGCCATTCTTTTTGCATTATTAACAATACAGTCTGAATGACCTTCAGTAAAGATTATTGGTTTTAATGGATCAAAAAGAGGAAATAAATGACTACCAAATAAAACTCGTTTAGAATTGCTTCTAAGTAGTCCTTTAACCTCTAAGCCTCTATTATATTTAAAAGCTCCATAAGGTGTCTTATTGTAGTCATATTCAGGTATAAATAATCTATATACAACTTCATTTGTTTCTCTGTCGTTATAATGAGTTAAACCTATATCAAATAGTTTAACAGCCATTCTCATTTCTTCAATAGAACATGAACGACAAAGACCTTCAATTAAAGATTTGAAAAGACTTCTATTTGAAGAAACAAGACTTTCTTTTTTTCTTTTTTGAATGTAGATTGTCTTGTATGGTTGAACTTCTTCTTTCTTTTCAATAGGAAGTGGTTTAAAATCAACCTCTTCTTCTATATTTTCATTTTCCCATTCTGCTAATTTTTTAACAGCTTCTGGAAATGAAATGCCTTCTTTTTCTTGAATCAAATATACGACGTCATGTCGTCTACCGTCTGCTCCAAAGTCACAATAATTTAGATATTTTGAAACTTTTGTAGAAGGGGTTTTTTCACCACGAAGATCAATCATTCTCCTTCTTGAATCAGCATTTAAAACACCTAATCTAGACGCATTTCGAACAAAAAATTCAAATGCAGAGTCGTCACTAGAATACTTGCTTTTGATTCTAGTTAAGACTCCCTTTAAGTCTATATGTTTACTCATAGTAAACTCCTTTAAAAATATTTCTATCAAAGATAGATACTTTTGTTATAAGTCTTTAAAAGGAGTTTAGAATGTTTGTTTTTTGAATATAAATATATATTTCAAAAATAAATATACAGGTAAAAAAGAAAAGCCAGATTTTTTCAGTAAATGAATTTGTTTTAAATCTTAAAGATTTCGGTAAAAACCATATTGTTTTTTTTGAAAAAGGATAAAAAAATCTTTTTAATCCACCAATAGTAAAACCGTCTCCAATTAAATGAGCAGAGTAAGCTATAAAAGAAAATAAAATTAGTGGCCAGAAAGTATCAACTTTGTTAATTGAGTATAAAATAAAAAACATTATTAATGGAGGTATAAATATGGCTAAAAATCTATGTGTTACCCCTCTATGATCTGTAAAAGAACTAATTATTAATGAAAATATATTCCATGGTGGTTTTCTAGATAAATAAGAATTTGGTTCGTCTAAGTCTGGAAATAATGAAAATAAAAAGATTGTTAGAAAAATATAAGGAAATAAAGAGATATCTATATATTGAATAAAATTTAATTGTTCCGGTAATAATACCGGAGCAAAACAAATAGCAAAGGCCATTGTTGTATGAGTTTTATACGTCATTCTTTTTTCTTCTATCTCTTTTTATACAAGATAATTCAAAAAACATAGATAAATAATCATTCATTTCAATATCTAGTGTTTCTGGTCTATCTTTAAATTCTCTACATAATGCAAGAACTGTATCTTTTTGTAATTTAGTATAAAAGTTTTTTGTTTTATCTTTTGGAACTTTTTGCATTGACGTTGGTCTAATTTTCTTTTTAGTTTCTTTTCCTGAAGCCCAATAAACAGCTTGAAAGAGAATATCATTTGCAATATCTCGATTCATTTTAAAAAATAAATCTGATTTTAAAATTTTTTTTACAAAAGTGTAAAAAACAAATTCATAATCAAGAGAATGATATCTTGAAAATTTTTTAAGTTCTTCTTCTATTGGTTCTTTTTTTGTATGTTGAGAAATTCTTTTAACAAATAAATCAGGTATAGTTATTTGTTTATCTATGCCTTCTGTTTTTTCCATTGAAAATATCCTCTTCTAGTTTTTTCATTCTTTCTTTATTTAAATCAATTTTTTCTTTTAACATATTTTCCATAATTAAAATAGTTAAAGCATATGGTTTATAATTTAAACGAGAAAAATAGATTTTATCGTCGTCAATATTTGCATACCATTGTTTTAATATTTTTGGCTCTGTAATGCCTTCATATTTTAAGTATGGACCATATATCTCATAAATGATTTTATCTGTTTTACGTTCAATATTTGAAGGATTCATGACATAATTTATATCAAGAATATCTTTTTTATTTAGACCTTCTAAAAAAGAAAGAGTTTCTTCTTCATTTGAAGATATAAGTTTTTTATGTATTTTATTATACATATCCTTTACATTTTTATATCCAAGGTTTTTTGCTTTTATTTCAGCTTTATTCCAATCATTTGTATCTAAAAGAATATATACATAATTTTGAACACCAAAATTATTAAATAATAGAGGTTCTTTATTAAATTTCTTTAGAAAATATTCTCTTTTTGTTAATACAGGAGACGCACCTAAATAATTAGGCAAAGAGTATTCTTTAAAAATACCATGATCTTCGTCTGTATATTTTTGAGTATCTTCAATCTTCTTAGTTTCTTTCAATACATTAAGTGTATGTTCTTTTGAAGCTATATATCCAGCTTTTTCAGCACACCCAGAGATTAAAAGAGATAAAGTTAGAGGAGCTAAAACTATTAAACTCTTTTTTAACATAAGATCTCCTTATTTAATGAAGCTATCTATATTATCTTCAACAGATTTAGATACACTATATTTTGAGCAGTTATTTGAAACACAATTTGTTGAAACACTTTTAATATCTGAAGCATTTGAACTTTTTAATTCAGATATCATTTGTCTTGTTTTTAAAATTTTAGAATCAAGAGCTTTTTCTAAAATTCTAATTTTTTCTTCATTTGAAACTGTTTTGTTTTGAACGGCTTTCATTTCTCTTTTTAAATTACCAATTTTACTTGTATTTTTAGACATTTGTTTTTCGTCTAAATCAACTCTTCTTCTTAACTTATCAATAGCTTTTTTATTGGTATCAGCTTTTTTCTGAACAGTTTTACCTAATTCATTTGTTTTGTTTACACTTCTTTTATCTTCTGCAAGCCTTTCTTTTAAAGTTTTGATATCTTCTTTAATAAGTCTTTGATTCTTTATAAGTTTAACTGTTGCTTTTGTTATAACTGTTGTATCAGCTGCAAACAAAGAACTTGAACCTATTATTACTGCTAAACCTGTTGATAATACTATTTTATTTAATTTCATTCTTTACTCCTCTATGAATTTTTCTAGTTGATTTAAATCTGGATTTATTTTTTTGACTTTTTTATCTTCTATATCATGTTCAAGCGCACCATAATTATTTGTATTATAGTCTTGAATTATATTTTCTTGATTTTCGTCAACTCTATTTTGTATTCTTAACATATCTTGAGATATAGGTGTTGGAAGTTTTTTAAGTCTTCTTTTTGGCTTTTTAGGAGTACTTTCTCCAATAATCCAACTTGGTTCTTTAACAACAGCATAAATTTCATGAGCACTAATTAGGTCTCCTTTTCTATCTACAACTGGTGCAACCCAGATTCTTTGAACTAAACCATTATCTCTAATCATATCTCCCACATTTGTTCTTGTTTGGATAATAGAACCTTGTTTTTTATATTTTATAGATAAATCATTTCCTTCTGTTACTGGAATATCAACGGCAAAGTAATTTAATTTAGTTTTTGTTTCATAAAGGTCTTCATTTGTTTTTTCAGAATATTTAGGTGAATTTCTATAAACTCTTTCCTCTATTTTATTTTTCCAAGGAGATAGTTCATAATCTTGCCATTTATCTGTTCTACCCTCTTTTACCATAATTCTTCCATTATGAGTTATTCCAAAAAATAATTCTTGATCTAAACCACTTTTTAGATAGTCATTTTGAATCTTTCTTATTTTGTCTCTATAAGTATATACGTCTTCCGGAGAACCACATACACCAAATTTAGAAGAAGATTCACAAGCACTATGCTCATAACCAACTCCAAATGGATTTTCAGTAGAACAGCCTGTTGTTAGAATTGAGATACCTGCTATCAATACTAATGATTTTGCTAAATTTATAATTTTCATGTTTATCACCTTATTCTGTAATTAAAATATCATTGTTATTTGTTCCACCAGCTGTTTTAGCTGCTGGACTAACTTGATTAGTTGTAGAAGTATTATATACGTTTTCCATAGAATTTTCCAATGCTTCTTGTTTGTCTAATTCTTTTTGTTCGTATTCTTCTTCTATTTCGCCAATATCTACTTTATGTAGATCTTTAACTTGAAGGTCTTCTCCACCTCTTAATAGAATATTAACTGTTCTTCCTGCTTTAACTTCAATGACAGGAAAAATTTGTTCAGCCATTTTTAAGTAATATTCTCCAAGTTTTCCAAAAACAGTTGATAAACCTCCACCAACAGCAGAAGCTGCATTATCTGTAACTGCTTGACCAACAGGAATATCAGTTGCTGTTCCACCAGTTGTTCCGCCAATAGCAATTTGTGTTGTACCAGTATTAGATAATGCGTCAGAGAATGTTTGCATAAACCCTGCAACAAAAGTTTGAGCTAACCAAGCACCATTTTTATGTAAAAGTTCTCCTGGAACACCAGGTATACCATTTTCACCAATAACCCAACCAGAAATTGCACCCTCAATCATTTGTTTTCCGTCATTTAACGAACAACTTATTTTGACAAGTCTAATATCTGCTGTTTTACTATTCATATTACCTTTTGCACTACCAATAAGTAAACAACGATCAACGTTTTCTACGTCGTCATTAGCAATAAGAATGTCTCCTTCTGCTTGTAATAATACAGGTAAAGGTTCTTCTTCCCCGGCAGAGAATACAGGTGCATATGCACCTGTAATCATGTATGCTCTTGATAAACCAACCATTACGTGATAACTATGAGCTTGTTCTTTTTCTTTTGTTAACATAGCTATTCTTTTCTCTTCTTTTTTAATGATTTGTTGATTTTCTTCTGTATCAATATCAACAAGAGAAATATGTTGCGCTTGTAATTGAGGTTTAGCTTTTTCTGATTTAGAATCAGTTGCTGAGTTTCCTTTTACATTATTTGCTGTATTAGAAATATTTACTCCACTACTTTTTGTACTATCTCCTATAATTGATTCAATTGAATCAGCTACGTCGTCTTTTGATTCAACTTTCTTTTCAATTTTTGGTAAAGGTGGTAACAAATCAGAACCAAGTTCAATAGACTCGTCGTCTCCATTTTCACCCATATTGATACCAGTTCCTGGTCTCATGATAGAAAGTTCTTCAATTCTGTTATTTTGTTTTTCAAGACTATCTTCTAGGTAATTTCTTAATTCAGTAATTTTTTTATCTGCAATTTTTGCATTTTGTTGAATTAGTTCTTTTTGCGAAGCACTTGAGTCAATAATCATGTTTTTTAATTCTTCTTTTGTAGAAGCAAAATCTTCTTTTGTTTTTTTCATAAATTCAAGAAGTAATTTATTTTGTTTTTCAAGATTATTTTCAACAGAGATAGCCCAGTTTTCTTTAAAGTCTCTTTCTGGGATTAATTCTAATGATTTTTGATTTAATACAGCTTCTTGTCTTTTTTTATAAACTTTTTTCTTATCAGAACTTAAAAAAGCCATACCTATACTTATTGCTAAGAAAGTTAGAATAGAAACTATGGAAATAATAATCAAAAAATCTTTTTTATTTTTTGCTTGTTCCCCAATTGTTTCTAATTTTATTTTTTTTGATTTAGCCATTATTTACCCCTTGCGTCGTTGATAGTTGCCTTATTAACTATTAAGTACATTGTTCCTATTTTATGAGGTGGAATAGTTCTTGATTCAAATGCAATAGCTAAAATACCTTTTGTATAGATATTTCCTTCGTCAAGAGCAATAGCATGATCAGTTCTATTTTTTAAGAACCATTTTTCAACTCTATATTTAGCACCGTCAAAAATATAATCTTTTTGCATTTCAAGATCTGGTGTCATGAATTTTCTTTTTACTTTTACTTTTTTGTAACCAGGAATATTTTTATTTAAAATAGCTCTTTTAAATAGTTTTTTAATATCTGAATCAATTCTTCCTGTTTCAAATTGCATAGCTTTAAAATTTGTTCTATGAATTCTATTTGAAGTAAAATTCCAATATTGATCTTTACCTTTTATATCTATTTTTAAAAGATATGTATATCCGTCTTTACTCCAAACAATCAAATCTGCTCTTGCAGAAGGAACTGTTGCTGTTGGGATAATAACAATTGAATCACCCTTTGCTTTTATTTGAAATGTTTGAGGGTTGTTTGTTGCAATTTTTGCTTCTGAAACAATAAAAGGAAATGTTAATATATTTGCTTTATTGTTCTTGATAGAAACATTTACTAAACCTTCGTCTATATTTTTAACCTGAGTAGCAAATGCGGAAACACTTGCTATACAAAGGCCAATAATCGCTTTTTTCAAGATACTTAACTTCATTACATTTCTCCTTGTGATTGTCTTTCTCTGATTAATTCTAATCTTTTCTTTTTCTCTTCAAGCTTTTTAGCTTTTTCTTTTTTAGCTTCTTTTTCAAGTTTTTTCATTCTATCTCTTTTTAATTGTCTAGGATCTTTACCTGAAATTGTTGCTTCGTCAATAACGTCTTGATAATTAACACTATCAATATTTTCAAGTTTTTTCTTAGCTAATGGATCTGCTGCATTAGTTAAGTAAGATTTTATACTATTTATATAAATTTGTCCATTTCTTACAAATGCAATGAATTCATATGTATATGGAAAACCATTTAAATTATCTTCTTTTTTTCCAATTTTTCTTTTAACAATACCATTTACAGTTATTTTTTTATAACCATTAGATAAGTCTTCTACAAAAATATCGTCAATTTTATAATTTTGAGTTATAAAATTATTCTCAACAAATTCAACAAATTTCAAAAGTTTTGATTTATTTTGTAAAGCAGTTTGTGGATCAAGATAAGGAAATAAGCTTTCTGTTCTTTTTTTTATGTTTTTGTAAGAAAAATTAGCAATATCTTCTATCCATATTCTTGTCCACATTTTATATACATTGTCATTAGCAAATGTGTTTCCAATAACATATTTTCCTGATTCCATAAATTGAGGAACCTCAATTACAATTGTTTTATTTGAAGCAATTGATAAAATTGCTTTAAATGCAAGTAGATTAACAACTATTAAAGATATGATTATTGCTAAAAATATCTTAGTGTGCCCCTCTTGTTCTTTCATTTTGTCAAAGTAACCCATATTATTCTCCTTTTTTTAATTGAATAGTTCTTTTGTAAAACCGTATGGTACAGTTCTATTTTTCTTTAAGTATGGATATTTTAATTCATACATTTTATTATCTTGTGGGTGATAAATTCCTTTTCTATAAAGCATATGTGCTGTATATCCGTTTGGTCTATTTCTCTTAAACTTTTTATAAAAATATCCTGCACCAATTCCAGAACCAATAGCAGTAATCATAACAACTAAGGAACTTAAATGAGGAAATGCCAAAGAACTGGCAATTATAAAAGCAATAATTCCAAAACCAAGCATAAATTCGTCGATTTCAAATATACCAATAAGTCTTGGTTTATCTATAAATCTAGGAAAGAATCCTTCTTCTAATGGTTCATGTTGCATTTGCGTTCTCCTGTTTAAAGCTTTATTTAAGAATTATATTCAATTATTTTTTTAAAATCTAATTGAAATCTTCCGCAGCTCTTATTATTTTCTTTAGAGAAGGAATATGTTCCTCTTCAATTCTTTTAATTGCGCCACTAAATAATGTTTTTGTATCTAAAAATTGATCTCTAAATGCATGATATTTTGAATCATTCCAACCCTCAAGCTCTGCATTCTGAATTGTTTTATCTGTTTCTGAAACAAGTATATGTGCTTCTTCACTTAATGTTCTTAATTTTCTAAGAATATTTTGTACTGCTACTAAATTTATTGTTATTTGTTCAGCCATTTTATTTTTCTCCCATTTCTTTTTTTGAATCTTCTTTTTTAAAGACAAAGTCTTCTTTTGGTACTTTAAATAGTTTTTCAAAATTCATAACTATTAAAGGTATTATATTTTGTGGTTTCAATAATGAATCGCCTTCTTTTATAAAATAAAAATTTGTTTCAAAAAAGTGAAACATTTTCCAGAATTTATATTTCTTGTCTATCTTTTTCTTTATACTTCTAAAGATAAACATAAAAATTAAAGGATATAATGCGACTAATAATAATGTTTGAATAATTGGTAAAACTCCAATTATATTTAAGATAGCTGTTAATAAAGATAAAACAGAGAAAAAAATAAAATAATTTGTTGTTTTTCTATCAAATTCTTTAATTGCGTCAAAATATTCGTCTGGAATTTCCATTTCATATTGAATAAACTCTTTTGTAAAAATTCCATGTTCTGGGTAGTTTATTATATATATAAATCTATCCGTTTCTATATATATAGGATTTTCTATATCAATATCAGAAATATTTAATTTAATTCCTTCTTTTGGTTCCATAGCATAACTATATACTCCACCATTCTTGCTTATCATTTTGTATATTGGAATTTTTTTCTTAATTGTTTTTGATTTTTTTACAAGTTCTCTATATTTTTTATTTGTCTTTTCAGAAAAATCACTAACTTCTGCTAAAGACATTTCTGAATATTTATTTTGAATAAAATCAACAATTTCTTCATAAAATTCAACTTCGTCGTCTCCAATAAAAATATTCTTTTCTACAATAGTTTTCATATCTGTAATCATAGATATAGAGCGTTCTATTTGTGCTTTTATTTCCTCAATTTTATCTTCAAGACGTTGCATTTCGTCTAATGTAACAATTGAAATATCTTCTGAAATTTCACTTAATTTATTTCTAATATCAATAGCAAATACAGCTTCTTCATTAATGTTGTATTTTTTTATAGCATAGTTTTCCCAGAAATTTTTAATGTGTATATATTTTTTAGAAACTTCTTCTAAGTCATATCTAATATTCTCTAAATAAGCAATACTACTATAAACTAGATCAATATTTTTTGGAATATCTTCTGTGTCAAAATTTAAAAGAACTTGTAAAAATTCTTCAGATTCTTTTTCAAATAAAGCAAAATTTATTTCATTTTTTATTTTTTCTAAATCTGAAATAGCCTCTCTATATCTTTTTAATTGATCTTCTTTCTTTTTAAAATCTTCAAGGATTCTTTGTTTATTTTCTAAAAGACCAGCTATATTTTTTTCATAAGACAAAAATAATTTTCCAATATCTATTTGTGCTCTCATATTTAATCCTCTTTATTTATTTTGAAATCATTTTCAATATATGGTTTAAACTTAGATAAAGAATTACCAATTTTTCCACTATCAATAATAGAAACATTATCTGATTTTGAAAAACTTGCTGCACTATCTGTACCAAAGATTTTAATAGAATCTCCACCTTTTAATGCAATTTTCTTTTTAAATTTACTTAATTCTCTTGATAAGTCATTTTCTGTCATTGTTGAAAAGTTTGTTGCATATAAGGCAATATGTACACCAACTTCTGGACCATTTCTTAGCATGTCTTCTATCATTTTAGTATTTTTATTTCCATATCCTGCACCAGAAAATAATTTACTACTTTCAATATAGAACATAAAGAAAAATAATTTATCAAAGTCAACATTTTCATTTTCTGAAATTTCTTTTCTTCTTTTATATTCTTCATATATTTCTTCTAAATATTTTTCAGAGTCTTTATTATCAATTAGATTAAATCTTTCTCCTTCAAATTCTTTAAATTTTTCAGCAAATGTTTTCTTATATTGTAAATTAAAATTAAAGAAATATACTTTATTATTCCCTTCTTGTAGCTCCATAATTTGTTTTGTCATATAGTAAAATAAAGAAGCTGCTTTAACTTGATCTGCACCAAGTACAAGTAAGTTTTCACCAAAATCATTATTTTCAAAAGAAATATATGTATGTTCTTTTGATAAACCTGCTGGTTCACCTATATATATCTTATTTGTATATTCTTTATTTTTTACTAACTCATGAATTTTTTCATTATTGTTAAAATTTCCTTCCGATTCTCCATTATAAACAAATCTAGACTCTTTTATTTCTTCTATAATTATAGGGTTCATGTTTTGGTTCATATGTTCTAAAACCATATCCATAGTATTTTTAACTGAATCACCTAGACATTTATAAGCTTGAAAGTGTAAATTTGATTTACTATTTCCATAACTTTTATTATAAATTCCTTCACCTGGATTTTTTAAGAATTTAGGAGCTGTATTATCTTCTGTAAATAATTTAGCTGCGTCTTTTTCGTCCATTTTTAGAGCTATTCTTAGTGGAATATTTGACATAATAGCTGGGTCTAAATCAACACCTTTTAATGTTTGTGTAGCTAACATAAGGTTTATACCAAATGAACGACCAAGTCTAAGTATTCTGTCTAGCTTTTCATTTGTTTTAGACGAAATTCTTTGATCTTTTGGTAAAAGAACTTGAAATTCGTCAATAATAATAATGATTCTAGGTAATTTATCTTTTTCTTCAACTTTTGAGTTATATGTAACTAAGTTTGCAGCACCAACTTTTTTAAATAAAGCACCACGATCTTCCATTGTTTTTATAGCTCTATCTAGAACTTCATGTCCAAATTCAATTTCAGATTCCATAGAAAGTATATTTACATATGGAAAATCTTTATATACTGCAAATTCAGTACCTTCTTTGTAATCTAATAAGAAGAATTGTACTTCTTTTGGTGAATAAAACATAGAAATCATTAAAATAATATCATGTACAAGAACTGTTTTACCAGAACCAGTTGAACCACCAATTAAGGCATGGTGAGTTGCTTCGTCTTCACCATATTGATTTATACCAATAGATAAAAATGTATTTTCAATCCCTTTTTTACCAAAAGGAACACAAACTCCTTTACCTGCTGATTTAGACCAAAATTTTTCTTTTGGTGGATATACTTTTTCAATATCAATAACAGGTTTAAGATCAAGATCTTTTATAATTTCATTTAAATATCTAACTCTCTTTTTTAGTTCATTTGGATTAACTTCTTTCATTTTTATTTTGAATTTAGTATTCCACATAACTTTTAGGTCTTCTTCATTTTTTAATGGAATTTTTAAAACTTCGACATTTTCATTTATTATCTTTTTTGTTAATAGATCGTGTGGTCTATCTGAAAATTCAAATGTAGTCATTTGTTTTATAATATGATTTAGTGTAATACCATTAATACTTTGATTTAAACCATATACTGGATCATAGTTTATTGACATAAAAACATAAATCCCTGATTTACTACCAGACTCAATTAAAGAAGCAAGATTTTCTGTTGCTTTTTTACTAAAACCATTTGGAAATCCATTAATGAAAACAAGATTGTATCTTTGAGGTACTTCTTCTGTTTCAGTATTATATTCTTCAATTGAATCAAATCCATTTGCTGAAATACTTTGTGCAATGGCTCCCATAGAATGTTTTATTTCTTCAAGTTCATTTTCAATTTCATTATCTTCTGAAAGAACTTTTCCTTCTATAAATTTTTCATGTAATGCAGATAAAATAGGCATATTTTGACCTGAACCACTTTTATCAATTAGAGTCACCTTTACAAGCCCGTCAGGAAGAGAAGATATCATATCTATACCTACTATCTCTAATAGTCTATTTATTCTATCTGAGTACTTGTGATTGATTAAGAAAGCTATTCCTGCATTTTGAACTGGAACAAAAAAAGGAACGTCAGTTCTGAATGAATTGTCTTTCATTATTTTTGAATAAATTGTTTTATCATTTACTAACTTTCCAAGATTAATAATATCAGGAAAATGATACTGTTCTTTTTTTAAAGCTTCTCTTTCTTTTTTTAAATCTTCAAATGAAACTTCTTCTTCAACCATGTTTGCAGGATTACCAGCTTTATATAATTCAGCTTTTAATTTTTCTACATATGATTCAAGATCTCTGTCAATTCCAGAGATCTTTTTATTTAAAGAGTCAATCATTCTTTTGATTGCATTTTTTTCAAGTAAGTCTTTAAAGTTTGTGTTTTTTTCTATTTGAAACATTAACTTCTCCTATTAAAGTTTGTCTAGTTCTGATTCAAGATTATCGTCCATTTTGAATACTTTACTATCTTCTTCTTCTTGTTGCTCTTCTGCTGTTTTTTCAGAAGCACCAAGATTAAGTAAACCAAGTTTAAGACGTCTATTGAATTCCTCTTCAAGTGTTGTTTTGTTTTTATCAGAATAGCCTTTTATAATTTTAGCGTCAAGTTCTGTAATTCCAAACTCTCTCATAATATTATAAATAGTTTGCATATCACTAGGGTGATTTGTATAGATCCAGTGAGCAAGTCTATCTGTAATTAATCTTGATATAAAGAATGCTCCATTATCTTGTTTAATCATTAATTCAGAAAACATTGGTGGTTTTGACGAAACAGTAGACATTAACTGAATAACACCTTTATCTAAATTAAGTTCACCTTTGTTTTCAGCTGCTGCAATTGATTCTCCTGATTGTTTTAAAAATATTTTTGTTGCAGAAGAGTCAAAAATTGCTCTTGTTGCTTTATTTTTATAGAAGTCACCAATTGTTTGTGTAATGATTCCAGAAGCTCCATTATATTTTCTAATTCTTCTAGCCATTGTTTCTAAGAATCTAATAACTATTTTGTTATCCATAATAGACCAAGCTTCGTCAATTGCTAATATCTTTCTTTGCTCTCTTGAACCTAAGAAGAATTCAGTATTAATCATATGTGCAATTGCAGCAAGAACAACTGATTTTAAATGTGCATTTGAGTCAATTTCTTCAAGCTCTAAAACAACAAAATCACTTTCAAATTTAAGATTATTTATACCATTAAAATATTTAAAATATTCACCTTTTGGATTACCGAAAGGATAAAGTGCTGTAATTAAACTATGAAGTAGTCTATCTGTTTCACCTGTATTGTTTTTTTGTTCTGCCAACATTTTTTCAAGAGCAAGTAGAACGTCTTGCATTCCAGCATTTCTATGTCTAGCTTCAAAAGCCATAGTTACTGCTTGTGAAATATAACCTGCGACAACTGGAATATCAATATTGTTATTTGCGTCGTCTGGATCTAATGATTGCATTGCCATTAAACCAACAAGCGGAACAATTGTTTGTATTTCGTCTTCATGAATTTGACCTGCGTCATTTAATTCAATATGTGTAAAGAAGTTTAGACATATATTTGCCTCTTCTGTAAATTCAATGTATTGTCCACCAATAAGAGAACATAAATGCTTATAAGATCTACCAACGTCAATAACTCTAATTTTTGCACCTGTCATTAAATAATTTGTAAAAAAGTCTGCCATTGTATATGATTTACCAGAACCTGAAGAACCAATAACAATAAAGTTGTAGTTTGTCTCAGACGCAAAAATATCTACACCAGCTAATTGTCCCGCTCTATCAACATAAATAAGAACAGGAGACCCAAAACCTTTTTCTCCTGTCATTAGTGGAGTGATAGAAGCACAATTTTGAGAAAATAAAGTATTCATTCTTTTTGAATGTTGTACAATGATTGTTTCTTCAAATTGTAATGGTAATGAATATAAAAATACCCAATGAGGAATAACTGTTTCTTCTTGTAAAACCCAGTTACTTTCCATAAATTTCTTTTTAATTCTTTCTCCATATTTTGACACATTAGTTAAAGAGTCGTCCATAATAACTAAAGACCACATAGCACTCATTGGCATTTCACCTTTGTTTAACATTTGGTTAATAGCTTCTGATTCTCTTGCTCTATCAACAATTTCTGGGAAAAATCTTGCACTATCGCCTAATGATTTTGTTTGCCATAAGTTCCATTGTGTTTTTTCTAAAACTTCTTTTTTTATTTTCTCTCTATCTTCAACATATACTGTTAAGCTTGCAAAATAACTACAAGGAATTTCTGTTTCAATTTGATTTCCATAAAAGTCAACAAAATTATTTAACATAGAAAATAGATTTACATAGGCCGGATAAAGTTTTGTAGTAAAAGCTTTTGCATGCCATTTTGTAAAAGCCTCTCTATCTTCTTCAACTTTTTCTTTTTCAAACATTTTTTTCAAACCAGATAAAAATCCTGATTTTTCGTCTTCATATAGATCTTCGTCTTCGTCAAAAACTTCTTCACTATCCATTCTTTGCAATTTTTCATATTCACTTTTAGGAATAAGTTTACCAATACCTATACTTGAATCTTCTTCTAGTACTAGCGTACTATCATTATCTACAACTTGTGTGTTTAGAAATGTTCTATGATCTTCTTCTACATTCCAAATATCAGAATCAGGAACAAGTATTTCTCTCATTAGAGCAACATATTCTGCCTGTCTAAATTTTCTTGGTGCAAAGTCAGAAAGACCAGTATAAACTCTTGAAAAGATATTAATAATTTCTGAACGAGAAACTTCATTTCCTTGTTTATTTTTCTTTGGAATTGTAACAACACAAAGGTTCATATAATTTCTAAGTCTGAAATCTATACCTTTATTTTTAAATAAAGATTCGTCTTTATATTTATCAATCCAATCAAGTTTATTATCTGCAAGTTCCATAAGAATATCTGGGTTTTGAATTTGACCTGGATTTTTATGAATTGTTTCATATGATTCTTTAAATCTTTCCATGTTTCTACTAGTAAACATAAAGAATTGGATACTTGATTTTTCTGGTAAATTTACTCTAAAAAATGTATTTAATTTTTTTTCTGTTGTTCCCATTGCATAAAATGGAGGAAAGATTTGAAAAACAACACCCCAACGATCATTTGCTAACTCATAGAGACCTATTTCTGTTCCTTCAATGTCTTCCCAAGTTCTGGCCCATATAAAGTCCATAACGCCTTCTCTTTCAATTAAGGCTTGAAATTCTTCTTTTTTGATTGCCATATAACACCTTCCTTATTTAAGTCTAATTTAATTTTTTATGATTTCATAATAATATAATAAATGTGGGAAATAATCCTAGTAGGACTATTTCATTTTTTGTTTAAGTAATCTTATCTCTTCTTTTCTTGCCATTATATCTGAATTAATAACAAAGGCAATCATAGTATCTGATCTAAGTTTTTTATTTGCTGGGTGGTGATTTTTTACTATATTAGCAAGTTTTTCAATTGTCTCGATAGATTGTTCTTCGAATTTTGTATGATATTTTGCTGCTAAGATTTCTCTTATATATATTTCAGAAACTTCAGCATGAGCTCTATATCCTCTACCAATATTTTCACCTAGAAGTTCATTTCTAAGTTCACTGGATTTTCCAAAGTCATGAAATAAACAAGCTAACATTGGAAGTGCTGTTTGCATAATACGACCTTTCTTTTCTCCGGCTGCAATACCATTTTCAAAAACATTTAAAGTATGTTCTTCTAAGTCAATATTTGCTAATGCTGCATATGTTGAACCAAAAGCTTCTTGCAAGTGAGAAGTATCATTACTTACACTTGTAACAACAGAAGGATCTTTTTTAAAGTTGTACCTTTTCATATCTTCAAGTCCAATTTTGCATAAATATACAAATGTAGGTGTAAAATTAACCGCTTGAGCATATCTTTTATATAGAGCTTCTGCTCGACTATCTTTAATTTGAAGTTTTGGTAAACTATCAATTGCCATTTTTTTAATTTTAGTTTCTCTTTCTCCACGAATTTCAATTATACATTCTGCAACCAAGAAACTTGCTAATAATTGTCCCATGCTTTTTATTGGACTTAATTCATTTAGTTTATCATTAGAATTTTGGGAGTCTTTCATTATTTTTACCTCTCTTTACTAGATTATATGCAAAAAAGAATATTTCCTTGAATTTATAAGAAGACATTATTTTTCTTCCACTTGCTTCAGATTTTAAAGCTAAGGGTGTCCTTAAAAAGTTAAAAAATTCTCTTTTCCATAAAGTTGTTTTATATCCTTTAACTACTCCAAACTTAATTATTACTTTTTCAGATTTTGTTAAGTTCATAGTAAAGTTTATTATACGGTTTATTTCTTTTATTAGTTTTTCTTTTCTTTCTTTTTTTTCCATAAAAATAAAATGAAACATAATTGATTGTTTTAATGCATTTAAATTTACTGCATTTGGAAGAACAGAAGCATTTAATATAGCTTCTAACTCTTCGTCTGATAAACCCTTCAAATATTCAAGTTTTTTCTCTTCTATTTGATTTTTAAAAATTGTTAATCTTAATTTATCTGGAAATTTTTTCATTATTCAGAAGTCCCAAAATAAAGTTTTGCGGCCCAAACAACTCCATTTTCGTCTTCCTCTAAATTAATCTCACCAAAAATATCTGTAAGATATCCGTCTTGGCCTATTGCAATTTTGTCACCAACAAATGGAACCCAATACCCATTAATTAATCTAAAATAAGAACTAATATTAATAAGTTCTTTATCTTGAAATCTTAATTTTACATAAGAATTTGGATTTGTAAAATTACCAAATAGTGTTTCGTCTTCATGTTTTTTTATACCAAACTTAATTTCTTTACCTTTTTTTACTTCACTTACTTTCTTAAAGCTTTTATATTGATAATGAAGTAATTCTTTTGTTGAAATATCCATAATAAAGTCAATGTTTTCAATATCTTGAGCAGAAGATAGAATAATTGAAATTAATTGGTAAACATATTTTTTAAACAATGGTTGTCTATATCTTGACTCCAAAATTTCTTCTTTATTTTTTAGCTTATATTTATCAATAATTAAAACAGCTGGGGCTTTATTTCCAGGATCTGAAATTATTTTAAATTGATATTTGTATCTACCCATAGGTGTTTGATTTATAACAAAGAATTTTAGATTATTAAATTCTCTTTTTTCTTTATATTCACCAGTTAATGCAACCGATAAACCTTTTATTAGTTTCAGCCATTGATCTCTCATATCAATATCAAATTCCATTAAAATAGGAATTAGTTTTTCATTATTATCTTCGTCATAAATTTTTATATAGTTTTCAACTGGAATACCCATTTCATTTATTTCAGAAAAATGACCTTCTTTTACTTTTCCAACAAGTGAAATTTTAGACTGTTCTGGATTTTTACGTCTTTCATTAATTGCTATACCAATTAAACTTTCTTTCATTGATACATGGTATTTGACACCTTTTCCAAGGTTAGTCTTTGAACTACCCATAATTTCAATATCTCCAGCAAACTCTTCTTCGAAATCTGCATGTCTTAAAATATTAATATCTAAATATAAATATAAAGTAGATAGTAAAAAATTTGAAAAGGGAACCTTTAAATAAACTTGTTTATCTTCATATTCAGAATATACATATTCATGATCTCTATTCATTTTAGATAGCTCTAAGTATAAAATATCTCCTTCTCTTATAAACCTAACTTGTCTATAAAAAGAAACAAGACTGTCTAATCTTTCTTCTATATGTAAATTATAAGTTAATTCTTGAACAACAAACATTACATTCATAAGTTCTTGTCCATGAAGCCATATGTTGTCTATTACAATTGAATTATCAATTTTTGCTATCATACAATTTTTTTCCTGAACAACTTCTTTTGACTCTGTATCTACATATTCACCGAATATAGTTGTTGCATTATCTCTCATATATGAAGACGCTATTCTTTTAAGAACAGAGGATAATACAATTATGTCTCTTTTTGTATAATTTATATTAACGATTTCTGTATCGTCTAACCCGTCTTCTCCTTTTTTTATAATTGCAATTGATATCTTGTATCTACCTTTTTCTTCTTCTCTAAAAAAGTATCTAGAAACTCTTACTTTAATATAATAATTATCGTCAGTTCTTGGTTTAATTATTTCAATCATGTCTTTTTCAAAAATCTTTTGTCTTAAATTATATAAATATGAAGACAATGTTTCTAGGAATAAAGCATTCAATTGTATAACAGATTTCATATCTAAATTAATATTAAGATTTGGAGGAAAGAATCCAACAGGTTTTCCATTTGTCTTATTGTAGATCTTATCTTCATGAACTGGTTTAAAGGCAAAATTAACTCCCTCTAGTCTCCCTGTTTCATTATTTTCAATTGAATGAATATCCATTATGATATTCTTCAAATGTAAATCTTTAAATCCTCTTAACGTCATTTTTTCTCCTTATTTAATTTCTACTTCCTCAATTGAAGTAATTAGTTTAGGTAATTTTTCTTTTATTTCGAAATTACCTTTTAGTTTATATTCATTATTGTATGGAAAGCTTCTGAAAAAATCAAACTCTTCCTGGGATAGTCCTGTTTTAAATGCTTTTGACTGAAAATCAAAACCAAAGGAAAATAAATTTTCTCCTTCTTTTTCAATAATTTCTTTATGAGCACCTTTTTCTGTTCTTAAATCTGAAAGATAAATATCTAATGAAATTGCAATTGCTTTATTTACTTTCTGAATATCTTTTAACTTTAATTCTTTAAATTTTTCTATATATTTTTTAGAATCAAGACCAAATATTTTAGAAATTGCAAAATAAACATTATATTGATCAACAAAAGCAACTTCTTTATTCTCATTGAAAATAATTGGTTTTGTTTTTGCTAAATTTCTAAAGAAGACAGAAACAACACTATCATTAGATAATAGTTTCTTTAAAGAATCTTCTATATTATTAAAATCTAGCGGATTCGTTTTTGCTGTTTTATATTCCAACTCTTTGTAAAAAGAAACTATATCTGTTTGGTTTTCTTCTTCTTCAAAATTTAAATCAGATAATTCTTCTTCTAATAATGAATTTAAATCCATTAAATCTAAGCTATCGTCTTCTTCTCCAAATGGATCTTCGTCGTCTGAAAAAGGATCTGCTTCTATTTCTTTTATTGCTGGTTTGTCATTATGACTTTCAATTCTTTCTTCAAAAGAAGGTTCTTCGAATGTATCAGGAATTATATCTTTCATTTCTTCTTCAATTTTAGATTTTATTTCCTCATGTGTTTCAATTTCGTCTTCTTCTGGTGGAAAGAATTCTTGTTCTGGAACAATTTCTTCAATATCATGAGAAGGGTGTTTTTCTTTTTCTTCTTCTATGTGTTCTATTTGTTTTTTTATTTCTTCTTTTGCTTTTATAGCTTCTCTGTGCTCTTCTGGAATAGCTTTACTTTCGTCAATTTCGTCAATCATTTCTTTTATAGCATTAAGTAAATCTTGTTCGTCTTTATAAATTATTTCACCTCTATTTTTTAGTAAAAGAATAACTTCTTCTAATCTAGAAGATAACTGCTTGTGTTTTGCAATAATTTGTATTTCACCATGTTCATTAACTAAAGGATTTAAAGATTTTGTTAAAAAAAGTGTAGCTTCAAGAGGAACAACTAACTTTTCTTTGCCACCGTCAAATACAACATTTTTTCTATTATTTAAAATATTTATTAACTTTTTTCTTAATTCTATATCTTCTTTTTCTAATTTTCCGTCAAAACAGATATCAAAAGGAAATCCAGCAGGTTCCTTGCAATCACCGTCTAATGCTTTTATATCTTTTTCAATCTCTTTTGTTTCTTCTTTACCTATTTTTTCTTGAACTTCTTTTTTATTCTTTATACAGCAATTTGAAAATGTTTTTTTTATATCTTTCATTGTCTTATCAAAAGACATATCATTTTTGAAAAATTTATATAGAATAAAACCTGTTATTCCTAAATATAAAGAAATTGTTAATATTAAACCTAAATTCACGTCTTACTCCTTATTTTCTGTTTCATTATTTTCTTCTAAGAAATCAGCTATATATTTTTCTTTATCTTCTCTTACATATGTTGCAAAATCTTTACCAAATGCTTCATATAAACTTTCAGCTTCAGTTGAAGGCATTTCTAACCAATAATCTGGATCATATTGAGTTGGACCAACACATAAATAAAAGCCTTCTTTTCTTTGAAGTAGGAATTCTTGTTTTTGTAGTTTAGCAATATGTGCAGGAGTTAAAAGAACTTTTTCAGCGTCTCCCGTTGAAATTCTCATATCTATTTTAGAACCCATATACTTACCTTCTGAATCCATGATTGTACCAAATGTATCAGAAATTTCTTGTCTTGAAGAAGAGTCATTCATTTTCATGTATATCTTTGTATTTGTATTATCATTTACAATTTTTGAAATTTCTGGGCCAAGTTCTGCGTCATAGTCAGCAAATGATTGTGTAAAAATCATAATTCTCAATCCAAGACCACCGGCTTTATTAAATAGTGATTCAACACCTGGGTAAAGAACTGAACCACCTTCGTCGATAAAGAGAGCAATTTCTCTAGGAAATCTACGTCCTGCTGCACCAACGTCACCAAAAGCAGCTGTAAACATTGCAAAGAATACTCTAACAAATGCGTCAGAAGCTTTTTTATATTTAAGTGGATATGGTTGAACAATTACAATTTGTCCATGGTTTTCATTTTTAAATCCGTCCATAATAGGATTTATTTTTGTAGAACATAAAATCTCTCCAAGATCACCAGAAGATAATTGTTGAATTGTAATATTGAAAGAAGAAGCAACTTTTGAAAAATATGAAGAGTCTTTTTCTGCTTGTTCTTTTAGTGCTCTTATAGCTTCTGCTTTTAATCTTTTTAGTTCTTCTTTTTCACTGGCTGATTTAGCAGCAAATTGATCTTCTGTTGTTTTTTCAACATGACTTAAAATAGCATTTAATCCTTCTTGAGTTGAATATGTTGCAATATCAGCAAATGTAATAAGACTTCTATAAGGAGGATCTATTTCTTCTAGTGATTGATTTGGTTTTGGTAGAACAACTCTTGTTGCTAAATCTGGATCAGAAACATTATCCAATGCATTTATAATATTAGCATTTCCAGAGGATACTCTTTGGTATTCTTTTCTAATTAATTTAGAAACATGTTCCATTCCTTCAGCTTTTTCTAAAAATTCTAATCCTTTTAGTATAGCAAAAGTAATTGTATAACCCATTGTAATATAGAAATCGTCTTTTGCTGGAATAAGAGTTGAAACAAGAGAAGCAATTTCTTCATTAGATAATCCCCATAAAGGATTAAAAGGAATAGAAAGATTTTTAAACATAGGAGATATATATTTGAAGTCTCTTAGTCTTCCTGCTTCTTGTGCAAATTCTAAGATCCAGGCAATTGTTTCTTGACCAACAGAACCTTTTGGTTCAACAACAAGAATATCCATTCCTCTAATAATACATTGTCTAATTAAAGAAACCATTAATCTTGTTTTTCCAACCCTCGTTGTTCCGTAGACAGCAAAATGACCAGCTAAATCACCCCACTCTATGTAAATTGGTTCAACTTGTGGAATTTTACCTTTTTCTCTAATTATTTCAACACCAGCACCAACATACATACCTTTTTCTATATCTATATCAAAATTTAGTTTTTCTTTTTCTTTATTTTTAAAAATATTAATTTTCATTTTTTACCCTGTTAAGAAATATATTTTGAAAATGTAACTAAAATTAATGCTTGTATAATATTAGTTGTAAATCCTAAAAATGCACCTAAAAATAAAGAATAAACAATTGCAATGATTGTTGTTTTTTTATTTTTGCTTTTAACGTCAAGTCTTCTAAATAATTTGATTGCTATTTTTATATAAAAATATGTAAAAAGAATTACAGCTGTATATGTTGCAAAAAAGGTTAAAGTTGATAAAGATAATAAAATAATTTCAAAACCTTTTACTTGTGTTAAATCTGTAACTAAAAGAAGATACCCTATTAAAAATGGGACTAATTTTTTCCAGTTTTCTTTAATGTGTTGTGTATATGTTTTTGGGTTCATGAGTAGTCCTTAAATGATTTTTAAAAATTATACTACTTTTTTATTTTTTTATCTTATGTGTGAAGTGAAGGTCTATCTCTTTTAAAGAAATGGGTGGAAGGGATTACCCTTCCAAAATTTGTTTCATAACTTGCTTATCTTTTTCAATAAGCTCTTTAGAAGGTAAAATTATTAAGGTTTCACCTTCGTATGTTGCAACTAGATCTTTTTTATATCTCATGATATTGTTTATATCTTCTAAAAGTTTATTAAAAACATTATTAGAAGAAAACTCTTCTTTATGATTTTCATAAACAGACAGAACAATATCTTTTAAATCTTTAAAATTTGTTCTTTTTATAAAAGAGATATCTCCTTTATCTGCGTCAATCATATTTAATTGAACAGCAGAAACAAATTTAATTTTATTTTTTATTTCTCTTCCATAAAAAATTGAAAAGAGTTTTAACAATCTTTCAAATCCGATTGGAATGAAAGGTTTGTTGTTTTTTTCTGCGAAACTATTATGAATTTCTTCAATTTCTACTTGAAGATTAAAAAAGAAATCTGTTTCAATTTCATTATCCACAATATATTTCATAAGCATTCCTGCTGCACCTGGTGTAGTATAAACACTATCACCTGATTTTAGTTGTTCGATTGTTGCATTAAATAAACTTTCCGTATTTCCAAAATCTGGTCTAGCAAAAATTCTTTTTAATGTTGGACCAGGAATTTGACTTAATGGAATATTTGCATTTGGGTACTTTTCTATTTTTTCAAGTACTTCATGCGGGCCGGCAACTACACCAAATTTATCTAAACTTCTTACTAAGAAGTTATTGATATAACATGAGGGTTCAATAAGAACCCCGTCATTTCGTCCTCTTTGTCTAAGGACTTGTTCTGAATCACTAGTAACTACTAACATGACTTTCCTTTTAATAAAATTTTCTTAACAACCACTGGGTACGAGCGTCAGAATATCTTAAACTATCAGGAATTTTTGCATGAAGTTTATCGGAATTATCCAATTTTTTCTCACATAAATCTGATAGATCAATATCTGTATATCCTGTACCAACAGTAATTGCTTTTATTTTGAATATTCTAGAATAATACTCCATTCGATCTGCAAAATCAAGGTAAGCCTCTTTTACAATTGAACGAATGTTTGAACCAGCAATTTCTATATTATCAAGAACCATAATTCTGTCACCATTAGAGTCTGGATTTGAAATCCACATAAAAGATTGAGCAATTGTATTGCCTTTTTCTTCAACTCTAAGTATACCAGAGGTCTCCATATTAGCGCTTGCATATTCTAAACATACACCACCGACAGAATTCGGGTGCATACAACAGTAAGTTTCAATACCTACTACCCATGCACGAGGAACTGTCATATCTAACATTTCCCATGAAGCATTCTTTTTGAATTCTCCATAGATTGTTGGATAACTTCTAGGAAGAACTAATCCTTCTTCTAAATGTTTAAGGTATTGTTCTTCAAAGAGTTTAAACTCTTGTTCTGATACTTTTGCTTTACCACAAACACGTGCAAGTTCTTCTGCACCAGTTTCAACAGACTCATAACGAATTTCTGTAAGGAATTTTTCAATTGCCTCCCAGTTTTTGTTTTTAATGTTATGAGCATGTTCATTTACTAACTTTTCAAAGTTACCAATAATAGGATACATAAGACTTCTATCTTTTTTGTACTTATCAAAAAGTACTTTGAAATAGTTTTTATAAGCAGCTTTTTTGTTTTTGTCCTTTGTTATTCTCATAAGAATATTAACATTTCGGATAGCTGAACTATGCCACATATCAACATTTTCCATGATTCTAACTTGATCATTTCCAAAAATTTCAAAAGCTCTTACAATTCCTTTTTGGTGATCTAATGGACGATTTGAAAAATCTTCCGGTCCACCGATTGATTGCAATAAAGCTTGCCACTCTTTGAAATTAAAAGACTCAATATCCCCATAAGCAAATAATGCTTGAAGTTTAGGAACTCTTTTAAACTTTTTAAAGTATTCATACTTCACATGAGAAATTTCAACTAATTCTTGAACAATCTCAATATTAGAAAGTCTAAGAACATATCCTTTATAAGGTGATTCTCCAAAAACTTCTAGTTCTTCAATCATTGGTTGAATCCCTTCCCAGAAAAAGTTTTGCCAATCTTCAGCAATTGGTAATGGTAGCTTTTTCATATTTTGAGCAAAAAACTTCTCTCTAAGTGCTGCATTTTGATCTTCAATATTTTTCTTTATAAGAAAATATTGTGCTTCAAGTGAGGCACTTTTTGCTGAAGCTTTGCTGTTGATTAATAGAAATTGACTTCCTTTATACGGATTTTCAACTCTATTTTCTTTATCTATAAAAGTCGTAGATAAGTTAACAGAACTTACTTTTTGTGCACCATTCATAATGGCTAATGTTTTGTTCTCTTTTATTTTGTTACGAAACTCTTGTCTAAGTTTCTCTGGAACAAGAAATGTTCCATAAACCAAATCTGTTCCGTCTATAATTGCGGAATGAACTCCTACTACGTTTGTTAGACTAAATGCTAATCTCATATTAGCTCCTTTAAAAAAATTTTGACTGAAAGTAGTCATGTTTTTGTTATAGCAAAGAAATAAATAAAAAGATATAATTCTCTCTAATTTTATTCATGGGGCTATAACAAATAAACTATTATATTTTTAAGGAGTAAATTATGATTTTTGGAAAATTTTCATTAAATAAAGAAAAAGGTGTTCAGCTAAAAGAGGTTGAAGAAAAAGAAACGAAAACAATTGAAGAGGAAGAAGAACAAGGTCCTTGGAAATTTAAATGTGTTTGTGGAGTGATTTCAACATTTTATTATGGAAATGAAGCTCCATATAAAATGGTTGAAGTTATTGAACATTAAAATACCTTTCCCTATTTGGGAAAGAACATATATACAATTAAGCCTATAAATAAAAATGAATAAAAATAATTAAAAAAGTTTGACTTATTTTTTATTGAAAAATCATTTATCTTATAAGGGCCCTTTAAATGTCTAAAAGTTGTTCCCCTAATATGATCTATCTCTTTTAATAGTTTTTGCTTTATATCACCTTTAAACCATTCAGTTTTACCTATTCCTGATTTAAAATAATTTGACTTTCTTTCTTTGTAATAAAGTTTGTGCAAAACTCTTTCAAGATTAGATATTTCTTTTTCATTTGAATAAAATTCGTAACTAAGTTCAAAATTACAATGTTTAAAGTCGTCTCTTATTTTTTTGTATCTATTTAATCTATTAGATAATCTTGTTTTACCAATTTTTACTAATTTATCATTTTTATAAGAGACAACATATAAGATATGATCTTCTTTCATTTTATAACTTTGATCTTGTTAGTTTTAAAATTCTATTTGTTTCGTCATAAACTTCTTTTGCTAAATCTCTATCTTTTGTTCTTAAAAGTTCTTTTATATATTTTAAACCAGTAGTTCTAAAAATTCTTTTCATTTCAATTACAGTTTTATAATATTTTTTATAATCAAGATTCATTCCTAGAATAATTGCTTCTTTTGAAGAAATCCATGCATTTTTCCATTTTTTTTCTTTACTGTTTTTTATTGAAGAGTTTACCAGAACAGCAAACATTTCTTCATTTATTCCTTTGTATGGGTCATTTTCTTTAATATATCCTAGATATTCTATTGCTTTATCATAGTCTTCATATATAAGATAATTGCTATACATTTGATAGAAATAGAAATTTCTTGAATGTGGATATGCAAGGTCTTTTGTCATATTTGAATACTTTTTCATAGTATCTTCGTCATATCTATTTAAAAAAGCACCAAGACCAGCTGTATAAGCTAAAAAGATATCTTTCATTATGATTTCTTTTTTCTCTTTGCTTTTTGCTCTAGTATGCATTCTTTTTCTTCTTTTTTTAGCAAAAATTCTTTTCTTTTCATTTACGGCTATAACTTCTTTTAATTTTTTCTTTACTTCGTCAAAAGTATAGTTTGCTTCTTCACTATCACCAACAGAAATATAATAGAGGATTTTATAATAAATTTCTTTTTCTTTTGAAGGATTAAATATTCTATTATTGTTTTCAACTTCGTCTCTCATTGTTTTCTCTTCTTCTGTCATACCACTTAATCTAAAAAATAATAAGGTTTCAAAAGAGGCTCTAAAATTATTCTTTCTATATTTTTTTAATTCTTTTTCTTTATCTAAAAGTCTCATATTGCCAAGACTTTTACCTTTAGCTTTATTCTCTTTTATTTTTGCAATTTCTTCGTCAGATTGAATAATTGGATTCCAAATAGCTTCCTTTAAATTTTTCATAGCTTCAACATTACGACTATTTGAATATAGAAACATTAAAAGAGATTTCATTTCTTTATCTTTGTATGCAGAATCACCTATTTTTTTATTAAAATCTAGCAACCCATTGATTAATTCAACATTATAAGGTCTAAATAGAATTTCTTCTCTTAATTTGAAAAATAGATCTTTTCTTTTTTTTGGTATTTTAAAGTTTACACCTCTGGCAAAACCTTCTGTTGATAAGATAACTGAAAGTAGTATTGAATATTTTAAAAAGTCTCTTCTTTGCATTATAAAGCTCCATATAATTTTTTAAAAGTATATCATATAAAAAAACCTTATTCCAATTATGGAAAAGGCAAGAAAAACAATTATATATTGAATTTCTTGTATGTATTTTTATAAGCGTCTATAAAAATATTGGCTGGAACAATTAATGAATGTGATTTATATTCAATTAATTTATCTTTTGTTCTTCGTTTATTATATGCATAAACAAATCTAAAACCATTTTCTTGATTTATAGCCTTTTCAATCCATTCGTTTGCATATAAAAAATATGTTTTTTGAAAAATTTTCCAATTAAACAAAAAATCTTTTTTATTCTGATTAAAATAAAACAATATAAAATCACAAATTAAGTCTTTTTTTATCCAACCTATATTTTTTATAGAACCTACTTTTTCTGTATCATTTGATACAAATTCAAAAAGAAAATCTTTATAAAACTTTCGTCTTATTTTTTCTTCAACTGTTTTCTTTACAACCTTTCCTTCTTTTCTAAAAAACAAATGTCTATCTATTCCATTTTGTTGAGGAATTCTTTTTGTTTCTGGAAAAGAAGAAATAATTGGGCCGTATTTTTTTGCAAGTTTCTTTGAGTAAATATCTAAAAGTTCTTTATCTAAAGAATTTGCAAAGGCTAAGTCATTACTATATATATTGTTTTTCAACTTAAACTCCTTTTAAACGATAAGATATAACTTATTAAAGTGTTTTAAGATTGAAAAGGTGTTTTTATATAAAAATATGAAAGTGCTAATATAATCCAAAACAAATAAAAGGATTTGCTTATTGCAAGTTTTATATCTGTTATTGAAGGAATACTTCCTTCTAATAAAGTTGCGGCAATATATCCCTTTACTAAAATGTAATATATATTCGTTTCATTTATTAAATAAAGTTTAAAAAAATAAAAATCAATGGGAATAAGTAATAAAGGAGCGAGTCCTATTAATAAACCATTATACCAACGTACATTATATGATTCAACATATCCCAATGTATACCCATTATCTGATTTTTCTGGAAATATAGAAATTTTTCTTGGCATTCCAAAAGTAAAAAGAGAAACAATAAAGTGCATTAATTCATGAAATAATGTTGCAGGTAAAGAAATAAGTGCAAATAAATATACTTTTCCTTTAAATAAATGAAATATATATAAGATTATAAAAATAATTCCAGTAACAAAAAGTGTTGTTGTATTTGAATTATTTAAAATAAAGTCATATTGCTCGAAAAGATAATCTTTTATTGTATCTATCATTAAAAATCCTTTAATTTAATTCTAATTTAAGAAAAATATGTTATAATGTTATCATAATTTTTGGGGGTGAACTTGGGATTTTGATCTTAGTTCTAACTTTGGAATTCTGTGCCAGCTGAAATGCTGTAAACTTTGACTTAAAAAATAAACGCAAACAACAAAGATTACGCTCCTAACAGAGCGCTTGTAGCTTAATGCTACTTCGGGTATAGGCATTTACCTAGGAACAGAAAGCCTATTTAAAAACTTTTGCTTTATAAGTTTATATTTTCTTAAAAAAAATAATCTATAAAAATTTGATCACCTCTTATTTTTGTAACTGCACATAAAAGAATTTCTTAGGGAATTAAGAGACTCCGGTTCGACTCCGGACACCTCCACCAAAATACTTCAAAGGCTTATAATGAATATTTGTGCCATAGATCAAAGCTTCACTCACACTGCAATAAATATCTTTGACTTAAATTCAGAAGAAGTGATATATTCAACTGTAATAAAAACATTAAATAAAGATAAAAAAACAAAAAAAGAATATCCCATAGAACTAAGAATTAAGTTTATTCTTGAGGAACTTTCAAAAGTATTAGAAAAATTTGATTGTCAGTTTGTATTTTTAGAAGGACTTTCTTTTAATAACAGAAATTCTACTTCTGCTAGAAATTTAGCTGGATTGTATTATGCAATGTTATTACTCTTTTTAGATAAGCAGATTGAATATTACTCTTTTCCTCCAACTTCTGTTAAAGCCTTTGCTTTAAAGGGGAATTCTTCAAAAGAAGAAATGTATGACAGACTTCCTGATAATGTTAAAGAATTATTTTCTGAACTTAATGTGAAAAAAACAACTGGGTTATTGGATCTTACAGATTCTTACTATATTGGTAAATTGGGAATAAAGAAAGTAAAAGAGGAGTTAATAAAAGAGATTGAAGAGTTGTAAATTACTCTTCAACTTTTAAAGAATTTAGATCTTCTTCAGTTACTATTCCTTTATGTTTACATTTTTTACATGTATATTCATATGAATCTTTATCAAAAATAAGTGTATCTATTTTCTCTCCACAGTTTTTACAAAAAACTTCTATGTCTTCTTCTTTTATATGTCTATTTTTACTCCATTGGTAATATAATGCATATAAAACAACAATTAATGCAATAAGATATAATCTATCATAATCCATACTTTATCCTTTTTTTATTAAATTCTATCTAAAATTAATTTAGTTTTCTTTTTAACTTTATTTTTAAAATATCTCCACTATCTTGAGCTATAAAAAGTGTTTTACCTTTAACTACTAAACCTTCTTGATCTTTTCCTGGAATATCATACTCTTTATATATTTTAAAGTATCCATTATTTTCTCTTAGAAGTAATAATTTATTGTTTGAATCAGATAAAGCATAAAGTATATTGTCTTTATAATATAATGCACTAATATCTGTATATGGCATGTCAGCAGCATATTCTATTCTAACAAAATCTGTTTTATCTATTGATATGATAATTATTCTTGAAGAGTCTGGCCCAGAAAGATAATCTGATTGATTTGATATTGCAAAATACTTTTTGTCATTTTTATCATACAAATAGGTTAAACCTTCTATACCGTCACCACCTTCAGAAAGGATAAGTGTATTGTCTGTAATTCTTGGTATTAAAAATTTTTTAACTATGTTTAAATTTTCGTCTATTTGATTAATAGAATCTTCTCCTTCTATTGCTATATATATATTTTCTTTATCATTTGTTATTCCTTCTAAATCATATTTTTCTTTAAATTTTATACATGATTTATATGAAATATTACAGATTCGTCCATTATCACTAACAAGTAATAGATTATCTTGAAATAGAGTTAAACCAGAAGGTTCTATATGTTTATTTGTTTTTATTGTTTTTATCTTTTTTATAGGAAGTTCCTCAGCTGAGAGGAAAGACGTTAATAGAGCAATTGAAAGTACTATACTTTTCATATTAATCCTTTGTAGGGTTAGGAAGAGGGTTATATACCCTCTTTTGAAGCCATTTTAAAATTACTGTATTCTTTGTCACCAGTAATTTCTTTCTCGACTATATCTAAAAGTTCTTTATCAATAGGTTTTTTAGATTCTTCTACTGAAGAAAATTCTATTTCAAAAGTAACTAAACCGTTTTTATAAAAATCAAATTCAATACCATTGACTTCGATTCTTTTTTTCTTGATTCCACAAATAGCCTTTGATTTCATAGAGATAAAATCTTTTTCTGAAATTTCAGATTCAATTTCTTCTCTAATTAAACCATGGCCTTTTTTAAATGTTTTGAAATATTTTACAGTAGAATTTGTTAAATCTTCCTTACGTCTAATTCTTAATTCTGTATCATTTGTTTTTTCAATATAATATTGTTCAATCTCAAAACTATTTAATGGAGAAAAAGCATTATATAAATAGGTATTTGCTTTTTCTTTTCTTGTTAGAAATTTTCTTTCTATTTCTTTTGCCATAAGTTATCCTTTTATGATATCTTTTCTGTATTTTGTCGCAAAGTTATTCATAAATAATTTATTTTTTAACTCAGCTTCTTCTTCAGAAGTAATTTCTTCTTTTTTAGATAAAGAAGTTTTAAACTCCTCAAATTTTTTTATAGAAGTTTCATAAATATAATCTCTGAAGGATTCATTATGATTCAAAAGTTTAATTGCTTTTGAAATTTCTTCAGAAGAGAAAGAATACAGAATACCCCAATATAAATACTGTTTGTAATTTTGATTCAGAGGAATTATTCCGTCTAAAACACCTTTTGCCATAGCTTTTCTGATAGTATAATCTCTATCTATTGACATGTTCATGTTATTTACGGCCCAGTCAAGATAATCGTATCCATTTTTTGTTTTATTATATTGTTTATATGTTGCATGAACAACTTCGTCAAAAGTCATAGTGCCTTTTTCAAAAACATTACCAAAATTTAGATATTTTTCTTCTACTGGTGTTTGACTAAGTCTAACCATATCTTCATTTGAAAGATTGAAATCTTCTTGAAGTTTTGCATAAAATAACCATAAAATAAAGATATCAGATAAAGCGGTATGAGGTTTAATTTCTGTCAAACCAATAACGTCCATTGCGTCTTTAAACCATTCTTGATCGTCAAACTCAAAAAGGTATCTAAAGTATTGTAATTTAAACATTTCAACTTCTTCATTATCTCTATACATATGTTGAGAGACTTTTAAAGTATCAATGATAAAGTCTGTATCCCAATCTATACCTTCTTTTAAAAGCATATTGACGTCAAATGGTGCATTATGTGCAACGTAGAAAGTTTTTTTGTCATTTGATTTCTTATTTAAAAACTTAAATGATTCAAGTTTTTTAAATGGTGGTTTTGACTCAACCATTTTATTAGTATAACCATGTGTCATTGCAGCAGCTGGCTTTATTTTTACCGGAGCTTTACATAACTCTTCTTTGTATACTAATTTACCTTTTCCGTCAAAGTGAATATGAGCTGTCTCAATAATTCTGTCTTCAACTTCAACACCTGTTGTTTCCGTATCATGAAAAATGATATTTTTGAACTTTTTATTTTTGATCATAATGATCTCCTTTTATTAATTTTTTTGACAAGAAAGTCAATAAATTGTTATAAGAACTTTAAACACTTTCCTCAGAGAGGAAAGGATTAGATTTTGAGATCTAATATTCTTTGAGTGTATAGCTCTTTTTCATGAAGCATATTTTTGATACCTCTTATAGAAGTGTACCAAAAAAACATAGCTTGAATCATAAAGAAATACATTCCTTTTTCATAGCCAATATATGCATAACCGATATCAGCAAATAAAAACAAAAGAAATGCTTGAATTTTAATATTGTTGTTGTGAGTTTTCAACATAAATGAACCTGTTATTGCCATAATAGCAGAAGCTATTTCTATTGGATTGTTTGAAAAATTGTTCCAGTTAATAGAATTTATATTAAAAGCTAAAATAAAAAATAAAGTAATAGAAATAGCAATTAGATATTTTTTACTTAGTTCTTTATTTTTTGTATGAGACATAATTACTATAACTGAAGAACTATAAAATAAAGTCATTTGAATTGCTAGTGCACCTAATCCATTTGCAATTGCAACAATAAACATTAAAACATTTGCAACTAAAAAAGCTACACCAGCTTTAAACATTGTATTTTCGTCGTCAAGAACACTTCTTGACATATATAAAGCACCTGTCATAGACATTATCATGCCTAGAAATTCAATTATTTTAATTGTTTCCATTTTTAATTTCCTTGTAGTAAAGTTTTTTTATGCCTTTATCTGTTAAAGAACCAAGCATATCTCTAGTTAAGCGAATTCTTTCTTTTCTTGAAGACGCTTTTTTGATTTCATTTTTATAAAATCGACTAGGTATTTTCTCTATGTTTTCTTTTTTAAAGAAAAAGTTAAATACCTCGTTTATAATAAGTTTGTTTCTTGTTCTAACTTCTTTGATTTTTTTAGAAGATAGAACATATTTTCTGTTTATTTTTGCAAAAGTTTGTCTTATTTCTTCAATCTCTTTATTTTCTGGAACTAAAACTCCCTCAATAAATGTGAAATTTTCAGAAAAAAGAAAGAAATATTCTTGCATAACAGAAACAAAAGTACTTTTCGAGGAATATAAAGAATTTATAAGTTTTTGAGAAACTTTTCTTGGAAACTCTTTTCTAAAGATTCTTGAAAGTTCTTTTGTTGTTAAAATGTTACGACTATCTATAATATCTGAAACTATATAACAGTTTTCGTCTGCTATATCCATTATTTGACATTGAATAGTCTTGTTCATTTTTGAAGAAGATATTCCATTTTCTGTAAAGAAAACTTTATCTGCTTTTACTGATTTTTCAATGTATTCTTTAATATGTTTTTGATCTATATAAAGTAATTCTGGGTGTTTTGCTAAGGAAGCAAGAATATATTCTTGATCTGATAAAGAAACACCTTCTAGCATGTTACTTTTTTCAATAACAACATAATTATTTGAATTCCCGTCAAAAGAAATTTTTCCATGAGAGTATTTTCTACTCATTTTGTTTAAAGCTCTTTCTCCTTCGTGTCCACCAGCTGTATGCCCAAGATCATGAAGTAAGCCAACAATGTAAGCAGTATTTTTATAGTCAGTAATGACACCTAGTTTTTCAGAAATAGAATCATTCATTATTTCACAGCAATTTGCTACTTCTATTGAATGACTGTATCTATCTTCTTTCCTAATCTTATCTAATGTATGATCAATAGCCATACTTATGTATTTTAATTGTAAGAATCTTTGATTTAAGATTATATTTCTTACAACTTTTCTTTTTGTTATTTGATTCATAAGAATCTCCTTTTATTAAAATGTGACAAAATGTCAATAATCTGTTATAGGGTTTAAGTATTTTATATTCATATAAGGAACTTTTGAATATAATAAATAAAAATTGAATAAAGGCATATATTATGAATAAACAAACAATTATTAAAGAAACAATTGAAAATGACGAAATCATGTCAAAGAGAGTGGAAGATACTTTAATTATTTTAAGAGCGTTATCTCTTGCTGTATCAAATATAGTAGAAAAAAGAAATGAATTAATAAATAGACTTCACTATACACATAATATTGAAAAAGAATTTATAGCTCATGTAATGGATTCTATTCCAAGTGAAAATAAAGATAAAGATATTAAATTTAAATTTTATCATGAAATTCGTTATTTAGATCGAATACAAAAAACAAGAAAATATAAAAAAGAAATTGATAATTATTTTAAAAGTAGTGAATTTTTAGAAAAAAAACGTTTAATTAATAGAGGATTTTAAATAGGCGAAGGGGATAAACCCCTTCTTGTTGAAACTCGGCTTAGTGAGTTGTGAAAGCAGAAGAACCTGCGTTGAAGAAAGTTTCTGAAATACCAACCATACCACCAGCGATAAGTGAAATAACGATACCGATAAATAGTACTGACCCCTTGTGAGTCATCATGTACACAATAAACGTACCTGCGAAACCTAACAATGCTAATAGTTTACCAAGGTTACCTGTTAACCAATCTGTGAATGTGTTAAAAAGGTCACCAAATGAATCACCTGAAGCGAATGCTGAGCTACTTAAAGCTACTGCTGCTGCACCTGCAACTGCCAATTTATTTAGTTTAGCTTCTTTTGCTACACTGTCTTTTTTCATAATTTTTACCATAATATACTCCTTACGTATGTTTTTTTATTTAAATTAAAGGTTAATCTAATTTTTGTAGGAACTTATTCATATTTATTCCTTCTTTTTTCAGGATAACCTCACCTTTACATGGTTGTTGTTCTATGTTATATCTATCAGGTACAACATAGGTTACCTTTGGGTATCTGTAAATAATATCATTATCTACTGAAATATCCGGACTTTTCCCATGTATAGCTAAAATGCCTGATAGAAGGAGTTCTGCACAAATCATTTCAACCTCCTTGCTTTTTATATATTTGTTGATTTGTTAATTCGGACTTTTTACATTAAAAAGAACGAAAACCTCTTTGGTTGAAAAATTATAACAGTTAAGTTTTTTTTAATCTTTTTTCTTATAACAACAACATGACTACTTTCAGTCAAAAATTTTTTTAAAGGAGCATATTATGCTTATATATGTAAATAGAGATAGAACTTTGGACGTACTCGACGAGAACCTAAAAATTAAATCAAAAAAAATTGGTTTAACTGGTTCTGAAGATATGTACCGATTCATGAGATCAAAAGATTTTGAAAAGGTTATCTACGGTTCTTCTATGGGGGGCATACCTTCAAAAGCATTTGGACTTGTTTATGCAGAGCAATTTGTTATAAATACAGAAGTCAATCTTCTTAAATTATTTCAAATTACAAATGGTGGTGTAATCTTTCCATATGTTCTTCCTTGGCCACTTGAGAAGTTTATTGATAATGTTGATTCGTTTAGACATACTCTTGAACAAGAAGAAAAGGTGAGAGAAGAAAGAGAAAGATTAAAAGAAGCTTATAAAACTCAAATGGAAAAATACAAGGCTTTGAAAAAAGAAGTTAAGGAAAAAAACAAGAAGTTAAAGGAAGAGTATAAAACTGCTCTTAAAGAGGCTCCTGATTCTGTAAAAGCTTTTATTCAAGAGCCAGAATATATTCCTGAGCCAGAAAAGCCAGCTGAGCCAAATTATCCAGAATATAAAAATGGATATAGCTTATTGACTGATCGTCAAGATAAGTCATTTGGTTGGAAACTTTTAGCTCGTTTTGAATTTTATAAAGTGAAAGATACACCATTTGGTTTTTTGAAAAAAAGACCAGAGTTGTTAACATTTAACACTAAAAATGCATTCGAGGTTGCAGAGATTAAGGAAATCTCTCGTGGAGAATTTTTTACGTTGATTCAACGTATGGACGTAGATACTCCAAAAATAAATGAAATGAAACAGAATCTATATGATTCTGATACAGTTTCAATTGTTGCTGAAACAGATTCTTCTTTTGAAGAATTATTGTTTTCAGAAGAAGCTGACGGCGTTAATGAAGTTAAGCTTCCTCCTTTGGCTCCAATTAAACCAATGCATGCTGCTTCAATGCTTGCAGGTGGAATAGGTGAGTATTCTAAGGAATTAGAATTAAATGGAGAAAAAGTGCTTATTAAGGCAGCAATTGTAAAAGAGTTTAAAACTCGAAAAATACTCATGGGAAATAAAGAAGTTGAAGAAACTGTTGAATTCTATGAGCAAAAAATGGGAGTTTATAATATAGATCGTAGAGAGTTACGTATCTTAGGATAAATTCCTTTCTCCACCGGATCGGTGGAGTTTCTTTCAAAAATTTAAAAATTCTTTCTGTTTTTTATTAAAATTTAAGCTTTTTTATGAATTTATCGGTATTTTTAAGAATTTTTTAAGTATAATTAGATTACTATATACATAAGAAAACTTAAAAAACAATAAAAAAGGAATTATTATGAATAATTTAATAAAAAAAATAGCTTTAACTACTTTACTTGGACTAACTTCTTTATCAGCAGAAGGAAATCATTACCTTTCAGGAGAATTACAATATTTAATGGCAGAAGATAATAATGTTCTTGGAATTCAACCAGCAGACGAGCTTATTGGGAGTGAATTAACAATTTTTAAAGTTGGTTATGGATTTGTTCTTCCTAAAGATAGAAATGATATTTTTTCTGGAAGTAGATTTGGTTTGTATGGGGCATTTTCAAATACAGAAGATATGGATATTGCTTTTGGTTTAGATTTTGTATTAAAAAATGAAAATATGTCTTTTTATGGATTTAGACCTTATTTTTCTGGTAACTTAGGTTTAGGTGTTAGAGACGATAAAGGTTCTAGAAAAAGAACTTCAACTAGTGTAAATAAATATACATATGTTTCAACAAATGATCTGAGTGCATTAAATAACCCAGATACAGCTATTTTTCAAGAAAATACTACTTGGATTGAAACTGGATTCGCAATTGGTGTTGATTATACTTTTTCAAATAATGTAGATTTAGAAATTGGTTATATTTATCAAAAAAGATCTTATGAAGTAAACTATGTTTTAGAAAGTAGTCCAGAAATTGAAAATTCATTAAATTTTGACCAAAGATATAATGGTATTCAAGTTAATGTAAGTTATGATTTTTAATTGTCTCCCCAGAAATGGGGAGGACTTAGAAGTCGAAAGCTAGTTGAGAATAACTTTTTGATTCACAAGGTATTTTTTTAATTTTATACACTTCTTCCTCTATTATCTCTTCTGTTGAATCTTCTTCAAATGATTTAGCTGCTAAAATTTCTTTTGCAGCTTTTGTTAGCTCTTCTTTTACTTCAGCAATTTCAGGTGATTCTTCTTCTAAAGAACTACCAGTTCCGTCGTTACTGTTTCCAGAAGAACCATTGGATTCTTCTTCAGTTCCTTTAACTTCTTTAAGGATTTCCTCAAATCTTGTTTCAAGAACAGTTGCTGGACGAAGTTTACCCTCTTCAATAGTGCTAGAAGAGAAATCAGGTTTAAACTCTGACTCTAATTCATTAGCAATATTATTAAGAGCTCTTGTGAAGTCAGCGTCGTCGTCAAATACAGAAGCAATTTGTCCTGTTTCAACTTTTGTACCTTCAATAACTGCGGCTGCTCTCATTTTTTTAGCCATAATATCAAGAATATTCGCTTGGATACCTTGATAAGCTAAAAAGTGAACTTTTACAGCTTTATCTTGACCAACTGCACGCCAAGAACGACGAGCAGCTTGTTGAACAATTCTCAAGTTTGTACCTGTTTCATAGAAATAGATACTAGGAAATTGAGTTAAATCAAGACCTGTTGCAAGTTTGATTGGACTTGCAATTAGAATGTCACATGGATTTTCTTCAATCCATGGTTCAATTTTTTCACCAGAAATATTATCTGGTAAAACTCTAATTACATATTTTTCGTCAAGATTTTCAGTTAAAACTGAGAACAATCTATCAGAAATATGTGCTGCCTTGTTATAAATAGAATAAACTAAACATGCTCTACCAGCGGCAAGATCAGTTTTTACTTTATCTATTAGTTTTTGTTCTTTACTGAAAACTCTATCTGCTTCTACTGGTTCGAAAGTTGTTTTAAACATTTTCTTTTCAATAGAAGTAGTTCCTGTTTCTGGATCTCTATGTACAACCTCTCCCTCGAATTCATATTCAAATGGATATGTTGGATTGTTTTGGAGATACATAAAACGTTGTGCAAAACTTTTAATCAATTTGTGATTATGAGCTTGCAAAAGTTTTAAAGTTTCAGTTTTAAATTTACCTAAGCGTTCTTGAACGTCTTGGTCCATATTAACGATTTCTGCTGCCTCAGAGTATGGTGGCATTTTTAAATTGAGATCTTCCATTTTTAACCAGGCTGTAAATGGAGCCATAAGACTAACAATACGGTCTGAAATTTTAGGAAGCTCTGCAACTTTCACAGAAGTTCTTGAACCTTTTTTCTCAACAATATCACGAGCACGAGTAAATTTGCGAGCACCGTAATGATCAACAAATTTACCGACGTCATGAAAGTCGTATCCCATTTGTTTAAAATATCCTGGCAAGATAGCTTGTAAGATATAAAAAACAGAAGAAGGATAACCATTTGATAGGGTTCCTGTCATGATTAACGTTGAAGTAGATACTCTTACTAGATCACGATAAACACGACCTTGTAAACTATCTCCTGATTGCATTTCATGAACTTCGTCAACAACCATAACGTCAAAAATATTTTGACGTTTATTTTTCTCTCTTAGGCGTCTGAATTTCTTCCCTATGGAAATTTTTCTTGTACCTTTTGTATTTGGCTTTTTAGATTTAAAAAGAATTTCTCCTTCCCAAATATTTTTAGCTACTTTACTTTCAAGAGAGACGTCACAATTTGGACAGTTGAAAGGTTTTCCTTTGATTTTAGAATAAAGGTTTTTAAGGTTTTGTTTTCCTTCTTTTCCTTTTAAACCACCTTGTCTTTTCATTCTTGCAGCCCAATTAGCTGGTAAGATTTTTTTATGACAAGAAGGACATAAATCACCCCAGTTATAAACTACTTCGGTTCTTAAATCCATTTTTGCTGTATCTTTTGATAAGATATAGATAAAAAATTTATCTTCTGGAACCTTATGAGATACAACGTCTTCTGGACGAACTTCACCTTTTTTAACTTTTTCAAAAGGTGTTTTATTGACAATAGTAAAGACTTCAACATGTGATCCAAAGATAGCTTTTGCTTCTCTGATCATTTTTGGTATATGTTTTCCACCTGCTGTTAAGAAAAGCATTTTTCTGTTTTCTCCATGATATTTCATGTATAAGTATGCAGCTGAAAAAGCCATTTGCGTTTTACCTGTACCCATATCTGCATTAAGAATACCAGTTTTGTAAGTTTCAAGAGCTTTTAACATAGGTAGAATACCATTTTCTACTTGACTACCAAATGGTGGTCTTTGTAGACCTGCTAGGTCCCACATATGTTTTTCATTTTCTATATTTAGCTCTGGACTCCAAAGAGTTGTAGAAATTGCTTGTTTAACAATTTCACCTGCATATTGTGCTTGGAATTTTAATAGTTCTAAATTCATAAGAACTCCTTTAATAAAAATATTTGACTGAAAGTAGTCATGTTGTTGTTATAGTATTATAGAGTAAAATCTATTAATATCTCTTTAAAATTTTTATCTTATAACAAAGGAATTCAGTTTTACTGAAATTTATTATAAAAGGAGTTATGCTATGAATTTAGTATCAATAGAAACATTCTCAAAGAGAGAGAAAACAGGAAATAAGGATTTTTGGTTTCCTTATGTAGTTGAAACATATTCAGTTTTGGGTTTATTTAAAGTTAATAAAATGTACAGACTCGTTTTTGATCTTAATCAAAATAAGTTTATAAAAGTAAATAAAGACAAAAAAATTTATTATTGTCTGAGTTTAAAGGAGTCAAAAAAATGTTGTAATAAATATATTAAGCAAGTTATTGAAAATGAAGAGGAAGATCTTTTCATTTCAATAAATAAAGCTTATATATAAGGAATTTATTATGGCTTTATTTAATGAAATCCGTTTTGAGACTGGTATAGAGGAAAATAATTTAAGTAGAACATTTAGTCCTTATTGTATTATATATAAGAGAATGTTTTTTCTTGGAATTGTTATTTCTAAAAAATATTATATTAAAGAAGAGAATATGAATTTTTTAGAAACAAAAAAGTGTTTATCTTTTTATGAAAACTGTTCTGACGCATTAAAAATTTGTCAAGAATATAGATCAATGAAGAATAGACAATATCATTGTTTAGCATTAGCTAGATTATCATTTTAATTAAAGGATTAACTATGTTAAGAAATATTTATTATAAATCCGTAGAGGTTTATGTAAAAAAAGTAAAAGATCAAGAATTGTATTATCCAATGTTCAGAACGACTATTTCGTTTTTTGGGATAAAAAATGTTCAAGAAAAAAGAATTGTAAAGTATCATGAACACTGTGAGTATTATCCAATAAAATATGCTCTTTACAATAACTTAGATTATCCGTTAACGAATTTTGATAGAGCTAAAAAAATTTGTGACGAGTATCTTCAGGTATATTTATCTGGTAAAGAACAATACCAGGAAATCCCTGTAAAAAATATTTTATTAGGATAGGCAAATTGTTTGCTTATCCTATTCTTTTCTTGTTAAGAAAAATAGAAATATTTTCATTTTCTTCTTTTATTTCTATAATTCCTTTATACTTTGAACCATGTATATCTAATTCAGAATCATGATCAAATATTTTTGACGTCGGATTATTTTCTTTTACTAAAAAATATGTATTTTTTATCTCTTTTATATCGTCTTTGTATCCGTTTTTTGAAATTGAAGGTGTGTGGTGAATAAATTCTCCAAAAACTTCATTACAAAATTTTTGATAGTCTTTTGTAAAAAGAATAAAAACATGCCAGGCTTCGTCTACAATATATGAACTTAGATAGACATTTTTATATTTATATGAAAGATAAAGAAATTCTTTTAATGAATTAAAAATTGAATCAATTTCTGATTTTTTTAAATTTGGTGCTTTTTCTAACCAAAATCTTCTTTTTATATAAGCTGGTATTTGATAATTGTTAAGTTTAATTAATGTTTTGCTCATGAATTATCCTTTTGTTGTGGATTAACCACAACCTCCTCCACCGCCACAGCCACCACCGCCGCAACCTCCGCCAGAATCAGAACTTCCTCCACTATCTGAACCACTAGAAGAACTAACGCTATCTATACCGTAATCATGACTAGTTGAAGTTGTTTTTTCTGATTCAGAAGTACTACCATATAGTCCAGAACTTGAAGTTAATCCATTATTGTCGTCTCTATCATTATCTTCTTCTGCACTTAAAGCTTCGTTTAAAATCATTGTACCTGCAACAGCTCCCATAAAATTTGACGTTGAATTATCTTCTTCATATGAGTCGTCTCTTGAGAGATAATTATCTCTTGTTCTTCTTTTTAATGCTTTTTCTTTTCTTTTTTTTCTACTTAAAAAGTCTAAAAAACCCATAATTTCTCCTTTATTTTTTTTGTCTTAATAGAAAGAATAGTTTATTTTCTAAAATATTCTCAACATAGTCTTCATTACATTGTGAAATGTCATGCCAGATACCACTTGGTGTTTTTACTTCAAGTTTTTGCTTATCTCTTAATTTTATAATTTTTTTCAATGAAAGAATTTTTATTACTCCTTCATGATCAAATGTTTCAAGATCTATATCATTTTTATAAAATAAAGTTTGTTCAGAAAAAGAACCCCAACCTGGAATACCTTCCTCTGTGTATGGTACTTGGTAGTTGTTTTTAAATTCTACTTCAAATCTAAAATGACTTTCTTTGTCATATACTTTTGTTACTTTACCTGGGCCAAAAACAAAGCCTAAAACTTTGTCACCCTCTTTTACTTTTTTAAAATATCCCATAAGGCTCCTTTATTAAATGTTTATTTATTATAAAAGAAAAATACTTAGGTAAAGCTTAAAAACTTTGATATATATTCATATAACAACATAAGACTTTATTTTTAGTCGAATTTTATTTAAGGAGTTAGTTATGAGTAAACCTGGTTATATAAAGGTTAAAAAAATCTGGGAAAAGGAATTTTCTCAAAAAGAAATTTCAGATATTTGGGATATGTTTTTGTCCGTAACTGAAAAAGTTTTAAATAGAACAATAGATTGGTCTACTGAATCTTATACAGATATAGTGTTAGGAAATCCTAATCAAACTTTATTACCTCCACACCCGGAAAGTGATAAATATGACGATACAGAGGGTGTTTCTCCTAAGCAAATGAAGAGATTGTTAAAAAAAATGTCTTTAAAACAAATAGAAAATTTATTTGTTTTGTTTGGTAAAAAATCTCAATTAATATCTACAATGAGAGACCCAGACGGAGATCTTTATTATGATAATGAAGATAGAAATATTTCATGGAAATATTTTCTAAAAGAAGAAATACTTAAAGGAGATTTAACTGTAAATTTAGGTAAGTTCTTTGGAAATGATCTTGGTATTCCTAAGGATTCATTTGCGTCAAAAAATATTGCTGAGCTGATTTTGGAAATTTTTGAAAAAGAAGAAAAAGAAATCAGTCAAATAAAAGCAGTTTTGGCTTATGTTTTTTCAGGAAGATATCCATATAAGATTTCGGAAGAAGTTTTGTTAAAAATATTAAAAGAAGAAATTCTTCTATCTGATTTTCAAGCTTTATTAGAAGCAAAAATTTTAGATAGTGGAACAGTGATTACAAGTAAAAATTGTAATTTAGATACTTTTTTTAAAGAACGGGAATCTGAATGGAAAAAAATCTGGAATTTTGTACCAAAAGACAAAAATGTTTTATTGCTAGATCCAACAAAGTGGAGTCAAGATCATTTTCTTGGATCCATGCAAAAAATGTTTGGGCATAAACAAATTGCTAAATTAAGTGAAGAACAAAAAATTGTATTTCTAGATTTTTATAAGAAATTTGGAAATTATTTGTTTTATCTTGTACCTATTATTAAGCATGATAAAATGAAATCAATACCAACTACGTGGAAAATTAATTTAATTGACGAAACAAGTGAAGTTTCTAAATTATTTTTAAGAATTCTAGAAGATAGTAAAAAAGGTATTGATACAATGATTAAAATATCTTCTTTTTATAAGATAATTATTGCTGTTAGTTCGATAAAATCAATTGAAGCAGAGTTATCTAAGAAGAGTAGATTTTCAACTGTTGATATAGAGAGTTTAGTTGAAGCTGGTAATTTTGTTTTAACTTCAAATGATAAAAAAATCTTTGAGAAAATTTCATTTAGAGATTTGTTTTGGATAAAAAAAGCAAATATTACTGGTGATCAATTAAACAGATTATTAGATCTTTATAGAAAAACAAAAGATCTAAAAGTTAAATATATTCCTATATTGTCTGGTGAAGTTGACGGATATGAATATGAAATGTTAACAAAAGAGAGTATTGCTGGCCTTGTTGTTGGTAATTTAACTCAATGTTGTCAACGCATTGGAGGTATTGGAAATGATTGTGTATATTATGGTGCACAGAATGAAAATTCTACATTTTTTGTTGTTAAAAAGAATGGTAATGTAGTAGCACAATCATGGGTTTGGACAAATAAGTCTGGAACACAGTTAACTTTTGATAGTATCGAATGTGTTTCTAATGCTTATGGTCAAGGAGTTATGCAAGCTTATCATGAATATGCTATAAGAGCTCTTAATGAGTCTAAAAAGATTGAACAAATCACTGTTGGCGCATATGGTAGAACAGGTTTGTATAATCAACTAGAAAGAGCTACTGATTATGATACACTTCAAGGAGTGTATAATGATTCTGGAACACAATATCTAATTGCTAAAAAGTAATTAGAGTCTCTTCCTTTTTGGAAGAGTGCATTCTTATAACTATATATCTATCGTTGATAGTAAAAATTTTTAATTTAAGGAGTCTCTTATGAAAGAGCAAAAAAATAGAGTGGTTGAATTTCTTAGTAAAGGTATGCAAGATTACCCTGGGTATAAAGTAATATATCTTTGTTTTACTGGATCTGTTTTACATGGAACTAGTACTGAGAATTCAGATATTGACGCAAAAGGATTATTTGTACCTTCTCTTGACGATATCATTGCAGGTGATTATCCAAGGATAATTCAATTAAAGACAAATGAAGAGGAAACAAAAAATTCGAATGAAGATATTGATATTGAATTGGTTTCTATTTCTGAGTACTTAGAGTTATTGAACCGTTCTGAGAGTAATATGTTAGAAATTTTATTTTCTATGGGTACAGAATTTGAAATTTTTAGTACAGAACAGTCAAGTATTATCTTAAATAAAAGAAAAGAGCTTGTTATAAATAAAGTGCTTTCTTTTACAGGTTTTGCTATGAAACAAGCTGCTAAATACTCTGTTAAAGGAGATAGAGTTAGAGAGCTTGAGGAAACAATTCAATTATTTAAATCTTTTGCAGATAATTTAACAGCAAAGGAAATGAAGAAAGTTAAACTGAAAGAATTTAAAGAGGAGATAGCTAGATTTGTAAAAGATAAGAAATATGTATTTGAAGAAACTAGAAATGAAGCTAAATATATTTCGGTTTTAAATCGTTTACATAGTTATCATAATACAATTGGGCATTCTATAAAGTTATTGGAGGGAACTCTAAAAAATTATGGTGTAAGGGCTCATGAAAGTAAAAATGCAAATGGTACTGACTATAAGGCTTTAGCTCATGCAATTAGAGCAATTGACGAGGCTAGAGAATTATTAACAACAGGTGAAATAAAGTTTCCATTATCTAGTAAAGAACATTTATTAGATATAAAAACAGGAAAAATATCTGTTGAAGATATTTCTACTGAAATGGAAGCTGGTTATTCTGAATTAATGTATTTATCAGATATTTCTGAAATGAAAAAGTCAATTGATAAAACATTTTTGAAAGATATACTTGTTTCTGTAACACGTATGACTTATGGATTATAAAGTTTAATCTATAACCGTCCCCTACTTGTAGGGGATTTATATATAAAACTCTGTTAAAATTAAGAAAAAATAAGGACGCTTTATGGCATTTAATAAAGAATTAATAAATGATACAAATTATAATAAAAAAATTATGAAATTGGAAACACCTTTTATTTTGGTTTTCTCAACAAAAACATGTCCTCATTGTAGAGTTGTTGAAAAATTTTTAGAAAAGATTCAGAATGATTTTGAAAGTATTGAGATATTTATAATTGAATCAGAAAAGTCACCAAAACTCTTGGAAAAGTTTGGTGTTAGGGCTTTTCCAACTACATTTTTCTTTAATAAAGAGAAAATGAGTGAAGGAAGAATAGTTGGAGAAGGTACAATTGAAGAATTTTTTGATAATTTTAACTTACTTGTAGGTAGAAAGAAAAAAGGATTTTTACAGCGTATTTTTGGAGGAAAAAATGAAAAGAATTAAACTTTTTGATAGAAGTGAAGAAATTTTTGATAAATTGCCAAAACAATATGCTGAAATAATTTTAAACAATATCATTGCAAAAAGTGTTTCAAATGGTCAATTGTTTGAAGAAGTTCAATTATATTTAACAAGTGAACAATTTAATGAACTAAAAGGATTTTTTAAAAGAAAAAAAGAAGTTCCAATAAAGAGCTCTTCAATTATGGAGAGGGGTGAAGATTCTTATGTCGAAAAACATAAGACAAAAAAAGAAGTTAAGGTTGAAGAAGCTAAAGAAGTTTTCACGTATTAGAAAAATAAGATAAAAAAAACAATTTATTATAGAATTATAAAATAAAACTAAAATTAGGAGAAATTCATGAAAAAGAAAAGTTTATTAGCGTTAAGTTTGGTAGCAGTTATGAGTATTTCTGCTTTTGCAGCAGATACAAATACAACTGTTACAAAACAAGGCACAGGAGTTGTTAAAAGTATGCAACAAGAAAATTGTGATATTAATAGATTGAAATTGGCTGTAAATAAACTTATTAATAAAGTTACAATTCTTGAAAAGAGAGTATCTGATTTAGAAGGTATTAAAAAGGTTGAAATTAGTTCAAGTATGGTTTCTGCAACAGAAAATCTTGATAAGTTAGTTAATCCGGAAAAATATAAAATGGTTTGTACTAAGAAAAAAGTAAGAGTTAGTCATAAATATACAGTTGGAGAAATAGAAGGTTCTTTTATAAAGTTTAATAAACCGAAAGAGTTTAGAGCTGGTGTTGATCTTTATGGATATGTAGAACCAGTATTATATGCAAAGCATACTGATAAGCCATTGTTTAAGAGAGGACAAAAGTTTGAGGGAGATATGTGGACATATGCTGGGTGGATTCATGTAAAAGGAACAAAATATTGGGTAAAAGGATATAAGCTTGTTCCAAAGGTTTTACAAAAAAAAGTTCCAGGAAAATATAAAGTTGTTGAAGATTGTAAAAAAGTTCTTGTGAAATAGGAAAAGGATAAGAAATGAATAAAGAAAGAGTAGAGGTTGAAGTTATCGGATTTGATCCAGGATATGCTGACATTAAAGAATCTCGTAGGGATAAAGAAACTGGTGAGATAATTAATAGAAAATATCCGTCTCTTGTAGCAAAAGCACCTTCTGCTGCAAAAGATATGCCATTATTTGAAGGTGATAGATACTATATGGGTGAAGACGCATTAGCAAGAAGTTCAGAAGATATAGTTGAACTTACTGATTATATGCATTTAGAAAAAATATCACCTTTGTTTTTATGGAAAACGTTGAAAGAAAATAATATTGATTTGGATAAATTGAAATATATTGTTTCTGGTTTATCTTTTTCTCAAATAACAAAAGGTCCAGATTTTTTAAAAAGACTTTCAAAGTTTAAGGTAAATAATGAGTCTTTTAATTTTACAGGAAAGATTCTTTTAGCGCCACAAGGTGTTGGAGCAAAATATGCAATAGACTATTTTTATCCAGACGGTCCGTCAACTTATTTAATTATAGATATTGGTTTGCTTACAATTGATACTGTTGACGTTATTAACAATGTTGTTCGTCCTGAAAATGTACATGGTTATAGAGACGAAGGAATTATTAGAATTGCAAGAAGTCTTCAAGATTATATTGCTGAAAAATTTGAAGAACATGTTTCTCTAAAAGAAATAAAAGAAATTCTTGAAACAAAAGTATATTTTTTGGAAGGAGAAGAACATGACCTTTCAGCTATTATTGAAGAATATTCTCGTTCTTATACAGAAATTACTTTAAAAACATTAAAAGATAGATTTTCTCGTGAATTTAAAAAATATAGAAAAATTTATTTTGTTGGTGGTGGTGCACATTTTATAGATAAAGACGTGTCAAAAGTTATTGAAGTTCTTCCTAATCCAGAATATTATAATTCAATTGGTAACCTACTTAGAGGTGAGCAAGAGCTTGCGTCAAAATAAGGGTAAGGCTTTTGCCCTACCCTCTCTCTCATTATTTTTTTATCTCTTTATTGTATAATTTATAAAAAGGAGTTTTTATGAAAAAAATCTTATTAATTTTAAGTTTATCTTTAAGTTTATTCGCAGGAGATATAAAATGGCACTCATATAAAGAAATGTTAAGTTTAAAATCAGATAAACCTGTTTTTGTTTTTGTTTCAAGTACTCATTGTGGTTTTTGTAAAAAAGAGTTATATTCTATGGAGAAAGATAAGTCTTTTGTTGAATTTATAAATAAAAAATTTATACCTGTTTATATTTCTCAAGACGTTGATTATACTCCGGTCCATTTAATGTCTCGTGTTACTCCTAGTTTTTATGTTACAGACAAAGAAGGAAAATATATTGTTGAACCAATGTATGGATTACAGGAGCCGTATAATTTAATGAGAACTTTAAATAGAGCAGAATATATTTATAGGAGTCAAAAATGAAAAAAATAATTATACTTTTGTTATCTGCTTCGCTTCTTTTTTCTTTAGATATTCGATTAGATAAAGCTATTGCTATGTCAAAAGATCCAACAAAACAGCAGGAAGCTGCTGATAAATTATTAGAATTAAGTCTTGAAGGTAATACAAAGGCAATGACAGAAATGGGAAGATTATTTATTTATGGAAAAGGTATGCCAAGGAATTGTAAAAAAGGAACATATTTTTTGATAAATGCATTGTCTAAGACAGATATAAATAATCCTGATCCAGAGGCTATGAAAGAATTAGCTTTAATGTTTAAAAGAGGTCTGTGTGTGAAGAAAGATAAGAAGAAGTATGATAAATATATGAAAAAATATTTTAAATATGAAGAGAAATATGGAGATAAGGAGAAATAAATCTCCTTACTCTTTGAAGAGAACTTTTACTCCATATTTTTCGTCAGGAATCATTTTTTTTGTGTATTTGAATTCAACTTCAACTTCTCCATTTGAAAGCATTTTTTCAACTTCTTCAGCTGTAATTTCTTCTTTACCAAATTTCGCTAAGCCAAATTTATAGATACTAAAATCACAACCTTCGTTTTCCCATTTATCCTCGTCATTTTTTTTCCAATTTGCTTGTGAACATGAAAAATTCTTTTCTCTTTCAATAATATCACCTTCTTTGCATATAGGGCATTTTCCTAGACTTTTTTGATCAGACATAATATCTCCTTTTTTATGTTAATTATATTTAAGAATTATTTAAAAAACTATCTTTTTATAGGTATTTGTGGAAATTTAACATAAATATCCTTATTTTTACCTTTATTTTTTATTTTTGTACAATTTTTCTACATATTCTAGCAATTTCTTTTTGTTTTTAAAAACTGCAAAAAACATTTTTTTATGTAAAAAATCAGGCAATGTGCAATCAATTAATTTCATTCCATGTAATTCAAAACTATCATAATTTTTCGGAACTGCTTGAAGACAATAATTGCCGTCATTGTTTTTCCAAAAGACATGTTCTATCTCTGGTGTTTTTATTCCATTTATTTCATATTTCCAAGAAGGTATAAATTGTTCAAATTCAATAAGTTTTGAATTAAAGTATTTTTTTGCAGATTTTAATATATTTTTTGCTTTATATATTTCTTCGTCTTCTTTTTTAATAGAAATAACCATGTTTTTTACTATTTTTTTTGCTATTTTAAAACCTTCTTGCTCTCCAAGATAGTTTAATTTTAAAATCATTTGTGAAGCTGAAAATTCAGCTGGCATAGTTACTTGTGTATCTGCAAGTGAAGCTTCTAGAACAAAAGATTCTAATTTTTTATATCTATTTTTATCTATATTTAATTGTTCTTTTATGAAATTCCAACCTAACATGCATGCAGCTGGTAGAGAGTCGTCTTGGTGGTGATCAAAATTGTATTTGTTATCATAAATCATACCTACGTCAGCAATGTATGCTTTGTTTCTATTTTTCTCTATAAATTCTTTATTTCTAGTTCGAATTATTTCAAACTCTTTTTCAAAAAAAATTTCAAAGAGTGAAATAAATAATATTTCGTCCATATGAAATTGTCCTGAGTGTGTAATTATTTTATTCATTCATTATCCTTTAAAGTTTTTCAGTTTTTTATTCAGTAGTTTTAATATAGTAAATTTATTTATTAATCGGAAAAAAAGGCCTTTATAAGTTCTATAACAGTATAATTTCTTTATGAAATAATTAAATTAAAAGGAGTTTATTATGAAGAAAGGCTTTTATATAGTTGGTGGAGCTGTTCGAGATTATTATTTATATATCAAAGAACATGGACATATATCTTTTTATGATTTTAAAAAAAGAGAGTTGGTCCATGATTTTGACTACATTGCATATAAATATACAGAGGACGAAATGCTTTCACTTGGCTTTCAAAAAGTTGGAAAAGATTTTCCTGTCTTTTTAGAACCACTTACAGGAAATGAATATGCGTTGACTAGAACAGAGAGATCTACTGGTCCTGGATATAAAGATTTTAAGTTTGAGGTTGGTGTATCTATGGAGGAGGATCTTAAACGAAGAGATTTAACTATGAATTCAATGGCTTTATCTGAGTCTGATAAGTTTATAGATCCATTTAATGGGCGTCAAGATATTGATAATAAAATATTAAGACATACTAGTGAAGCTTTTAAAGAAGATCCTCTGCGGGTTTTAAGAATTGCAAGATTTAGAGCAAAATATCCTGATTTTGAAATTGCGAAAGAGACTGTTGAATTGATAAATTCAATGAAAAATATGTTGACTTCTTTATCTAAAGATAGAGTATTTAAGGAACTAGAAAAAGCTTTGTCTGAAAAAGCACCTTATATGTTTTTTATCACATTAAAAGAACTTGGTGTTTTGGATATTGTTTTTCCTGAAATATATTCTTGGACAAGAGTTAATCATGAAAATAAATATCATATGGAAGGTAGTGTTTTTAATCATTCTATGCTTGTTTTAAAAACAATAAGTGAAATATCAAAAGATCCTATTACGAGATTTGGTGCGTTATTTCATGATATAGGGAAGGTTCCTGTTTTTGAAAAAGACGGAAAATTTCATAGACATGCAAGTGCAGATATTGTAATTGATTTATTTAAATCATTAAAGGATAATTATAGAATTCCAACTAAGTATATTAAAATTGCTGAAATGGCCGCTATAAATCACCATAAGATTTATAATGTTCCAAATATTAAGAATTCTTCAATTGTAAAAATGATTACTTCTAAGAAGTTTCCAAAAGAAGAATCTGATCTGAAAAGAGTTTTAGATATAGCTGTTGCAGATTCGTATGGAAGAATTATACATGTTTCTGGACCTAGAAAAGTTCTTGAACTTTATGATTCTTTGTATGCTGTTGATTTTGCTGAATATAAGAAAGGTGAACGACAATATGAATCTGTTTATACTTCTGGAAAATATAAAAGAGAAGATTTCGTTGAGAAAGATTTTATTGAAAAAGCTTTTAAAGCTATTCAAAAAGTAAATGTTCGTGATTTTGTAAAAAATGAAACTTCGGTTTTAAGAATTAAACAAGAATTACATAGAAGAAGAATTCGAGCTGTTGCTTCAATTTAATCCAACCCCGTATGGGGTTGAGAAAATCATTTTAAGGTATCTAGAAAGAAAAGAAAATGATTTCTAATGATAAGGTATGGGTTCGCCCCAAAAGGGACGAGAATGGCTTTATTTGACGTTCATTAAGAATGAAGATTTGTCAGAACCAATGAATTTAGGAACTTGTGAGCCGCCAGATTTCCAAGCTTCAACTCTTTTTAGCTCAATGAGCTCTTTTGTTAAAGATTTGGAAATTTCTAAGTTAGCTTTAGCTTTAGCTTTAGCTTCAATAGTGATTCTGTCTGCTTCAGCTTTAGCTCTTTCTCTAACAGCTTGTGCTTCACCCTTTGCTAATTCAACTTTTGATTGAGCTAGTGCTTTATTAGCAATAATTTGTTCTTTTTTAGCTTTTGCTTCTTGCTTAGCTAATTGAACTCTTTCGATCGCTTCTTGAACTCTCTTTGGCAAATAGATCTTTTTTAATTGAACATTTACCAGTTTATAATATGGGTTTTTAGCAAATAGAGAATTTAACTCGTTTTCTAAATCATTTTCGAGTTGTTTTCGACTAGCCATAATAGTTTCAGCATTATATTGGCCTAAAACTTTTCTAACTCCACCACGAATTGGTTGGATAACCTTTTTTTCAAAACCTTGTCTACCAACTTCGATAAACATGTCTGCCATTTTATCAGCTTGAGGCTCAACTTCAACAATTAAATCAATTGCCATTTCAAGGCCGGTTTTATCTTCGCCTTTTAGAGAAGGTTCATAATATAATTCATGAGTATCTTCTTTTTGTTGATCTGTATAGTTGACCATGATTGTTTTTGTAAAGACTGGTTCGATTTTTGAAATCATTGGCATTGCCCAATTGAACCCTGGTTTCATTTCCTTGCGGTCAATTTGACCCATTGTAGATTTAACTCCAACATTACCAGTTTCGATAATTGTTGCTCCTGCTAAGAAAAAGATTACTGCAATTACTGCGACTACGATTACACCAATTAAAGTGTTATTTGTTTTTGTGTTCATAAAGAACTCCTTAAATAAAATTTAAATCCTAAAAAATAAAGGATATGAAAAGTTATAAGACGTTTTTATTTTTTTTATTAAAATATATTTCTTTTAGTAGGTGTATTATTATCTTTCTTAGGTTTATATATTACTTATAGGTATATATACTTTATCTTATCTATTATCATAAGAATAAATGTATAGAGTAATGTAACTATGTATATATGTAGGGTATATGAAAGTTCGGTGGCATGGTGCTTGTGACAGTTTAAATACGAAAAAAGTGGGGTTAAATACGAAAAAAGTGGGGTTAAATACGAAAAAAGTGGGGCGTTATTACGAAAAAAGTGGGGCGAGTTTGTATCTATTACGAAAAAAATGGGGTAAGTTTAAGAATAGTTGAAGTATCTGTATTGTAAAATACAAATAAAAAAGAGAGTTTATAAAAAATGAAGAATGATTTAATTGAATTGTCAGAATCAAAAAAAGTAAAAAAATCAGAAAGACTTGTTATGTCAAGATATCAACTTAACCCAATTGCTTTAAAGTTAGTTAGTGTTTTGATTGCTTCTTTAAAATCTTCTGACGAGATTGATAAAGAATATAAATTTAGAGTTAAAGATTTTGCAGAGCTTACAGGATTTTCTTCTAAAAGAATATATGAATTAATTGACGAGGCAACAGAAGAATTGTTGTCTAAACCTATAAAGATTCCAATAGAAAATGGAAAGGGTTTTAGAAAATTTAATTGGGTTTCAAAAGCAGAATATAGATATGGTGAAGGATTAGTTGTTTTTAGGGTTGATCAAGATTTGAGACCATTTCTAATGGAAGCTAAAGAAAAGTATCTTTCTTATCCTTTAAAAAATATTATGAGATTAAAATCTACATATCATATTCGTTTTTATGAAATATTGAAAGATTTTTATAATACTTTAAATAGATATTCAAAAAATGTTGAAAAGAGAATTAGTATTGATTGGATTCGTGATACTATGGGGATTCCAGATAGTTATAGATATAATGATATAAAAAGAATTATTGTAAAAACTCAAAAAGAGTTAGAAGAATATACAGATATAAAATTTTTATTTCAGGAAGAAAAAGAAGGAAGAAAGGTTGTGGCATTAAATGTTACTATTTTTAAAAATGAACAGAAGTGATTTTTTTTATAAAAGTTTGATATAATGTTCGAAAATAAAATAAGGAGTCTATAATGACAGAAGAAAAAGAATATATATTTGATAAAGAAAAGTTTAAAAAAGGTTTAACTTCATTTTTTGAATTACAAAAAGAAGCGTTAAATGATATAGAAGATCAATTTAAAGATAATCCAGTATTTCACCTTTTAAATGCAAAAGAAGCTGGAAATAAAATGTTTTTAGAAGTTTCTAGAGGAGAGCCTTTAGATCAAGATAAGGTTAATATAGTAATCATGGGATCTTTTATGTTTTTGAAAGCTATTGATTCTGAATTTGAGACAAAATTTAATGAATTTGTTGAAAAAGCTGAAAATACTGAATTTCAGCCTGTTAATGGATTAGGTGGTGTTATATTTGGTTATTTAAGACTTGAAAATGAAATTAATCTTGTTTATATGGGAGATACTGAGTCTATTGAATATGTTACTATCTTTAATTTTGTTTATGAATATTTAACTGTTATATTTCAAATTTTAGAAATGGAAGAGCAACAAAAGTCTGAAGAAGTAGAGTCTAAGGAATAAAATATAAGATTTAATAAAGCTTTCTTTTGTTATAATAAATAAAAAATTATAAGGAAAATTATGGAAAGCTTTGAAAACATTGAAAAAGAATTAGAGTCTTTACTTGAATTAAGTCAAGAAAATCATAACTCAGTTCAAGCTATTGCAGCTAGTCGTTATATCGACTATGCTGCTTCTGTTATTTTAGGGAGAGCAATTCCTGATATAAATGACGGTTTAAAACCTGTGCATAGAAGAATTCTTCAAACTATGAAGGATCTTAATCTTTCTCCTTCTGGATCCCCTAAAAAATCTGCAAGAATCGTAGGTCAAACACTTGGCCTTTATCACCCACATGGAGATACTTCTGTTTATGAAGCTATGGTTGGGATTTCTCAACCTTGGTCTAAAATGATTCCTCTGGTTATTGGTCAAGGTAACTTTGGTTCTATGGACGGTGACGGTGCCGCAGCACAAAGATATACAGAGGCAAAACTTTCTAAGGCTGGGTCTTTATTTTTTCAAGATATTGATAAAGATATTATTGATTATAAAGATAATTATGATTCAACTGAAAAAGAACCTGTTGTTCTTCCAGTACCTTTTCCTAATCTAATTATTAATGGGGGGTCTGGTATTGCAGCCGGTATGGCTTCTTTTATACCTAGTCATAATCCTAATGAAGTTTTAAACGCATTGATTTACGCTGTTAAGCAAAAAATGAAAGGAAAAGAGCTCTCTATTGACAAAATTGCTGAGTTTATTCTTGCTCCTGATTTTCCAACTGGTGGAATAATTTATAATACTCAAAATATGAAAGATATTATAAGAACTGGAAAGGGTTCTATTCGTTTGAGAGCTAAACATTCTGTTGAAAAGGTTGGAAGAAATAGATATGCTATTATTATTACTGAAATCCCTTACCAAATTAATAAATCAAAACTTGTTACTGAAATAGCTAATCTAGTTAGAAATAAACAGATTGATACTATTTCTACAATTAGAGACGAATCAAATAAAGACGGTCTCAGAATTTATATTGAATTAAAAAGTTCTGCTGATCCTGAATTGGTTTGGAACTTTCTAGTTAAAAATTCAAAATTAGATATATCTATTAATTATAATTTTACGGTAACAAAAGATAAATCACCTTTAGAATCAAATATTGTTGAAGCTCTTGATTCTTTTGTTGATTTTCGAAAAGAAATTCAATTGAGAAAGTATATTTTTATTCGAAATAGAGCTTTAAGTAGGTTGGAAATAGTTCAGGGTCTTTTAAAGGCTTTAGAAGATATTGATAATGTTATTAAAATTATTAGATCTGCTGAAACAGAAGAGAAAGCTTTAGCTCTTTTATGTAAATCTTTGGATATTATTGAGAGACAGGCAAAAGCTATTCTTGATATGAGAATTCAAAAACTTATAGGTATGGAAAAATTAAAACTTGAAAAAGAAAGAGACGAATTAAATGAAACTGTTGATAATGCTTCTGAAATTATTGAATCTGACGAACTTAAATATAAATTAATTATTGCAGAAACAAAAAAAGTTAAAAAAGATATTGGATTTGAACGTGTTTCAGAAATAGATAATACACTTGCTAATGTTGATTTAGAAGATATTATTCCTAGAGAAGATTGTGTTGTTTATGTTTCTCAAAAAGGATATATGAGACGTATTCCAGTTTCTACTCTTAATAGACAAAATAGAGGAACTAAGGGAAGTAAACGTATTGATTTACAAGAAGACGATTTTATTATTCAAACATTTAATACTAATTCTCATTCTGTTCTTTTATTTGTAACAGAAAAAGGAAAAGTGTATGGTTCAAAAGCTTATAAAATTCCAGATAATATAAAAGGTCGTTATGTTGCAAATATTTTTGAAATTGACGAAGGAGATAGAGTTATAAAAGTTGTTGAGGCTGGTGAAGTTTTAGGTGAAGATAAAGAAATTATTCTTGCAACAGAGAGAGGATATATTAAAAAAAGTAAACTTTCTGAGTACACAGGCGCATTAAGAAGTTCAGGTGTTATCGGTATAAAACTTTCAGAAAACGATAATGTTACATATGTTGATATTCAAGAAACTTCGTCAATTAAAGATATTGCACTTATTAATAGTTCTGGAAAAATTATTAGATTTTCTCTTGAAGAGGTTCCGTCCACTGGTAGAAATTCAAGAGGTGTTATTGGTATGAGACTTGAGGACGACGATAGAGTTATCGGTGGTTCTGTTGCTGAAAATGATTCCTCAATATTATTAACGATTGGAGAATTCGGTACCGTCAAAGCTTCTAGTATTACTGATTATAAAAAACAAAAAAGAGCTGGGAAAGGTGTTCTTGCTATGAAAATAACTAAGAAAACTGGCCCATTAGTTAAAGCATTACTTGTTTCTGAAGAGGAAAAAGAAAATGAACTTGTTTTGACTAGTAAAAAGGGTGTTTCTAATAGAATTTCTCTTGAAAAAGTTAAAGTTCAGGCAAGAAGAACTTCTGGTATAAATGGTATGAAATTGAATAAAGGAGATTCTGTTGTTGACGCATTTATAGTAGAACCTTTTATTCAAGAAGAAAATGAAGATATTAAGGAGTAAGTTATGAATGATTTAAAATTAGAGAATCAAAATTTTTTAGATAGAAGTGTTTTTCATGAAATTGGAAATAATAACTCAATGGAAGAATTTATTTCTCTTCCAGGTATAAAAGTTGTTTTAATTTCTGCTTCTTTTTTACAACCGGGAAGAAGACAATATGAAATAGTTTCTGACATTATTACTGATATTGACGGTAAAGCTTCTTTTGCATATGTTGATTTAGATTTAGTTCCTGATATTCCTATCTTTTTTAACTTAAATTCATTTCCTTCTACTTTATTGATTGGAAATGAAGGTACTGTATTAGAAGTTATTCAGGGAGTATGTTCTCCTAATGAATTAATTGATAAAATAACAAGATTAATTTAATAAAGGATTTTTATGTTTACTGAATATATAAATAAAAGAACTTTTGTTCTATCTCTTCAGGTTTTTATAATTATTTTGGTTTCTTATTTTTTATTTAGTAAATTGATTACAGGTAGTGGTTGTGAAGCTAGTGGTTGTAAGGCTGCTGCTTCGTTAATAAATATACCTCAAATATACTTAGAAATAACTGGTTTATTGTTTTCATTAAGTTTATTATTATTTTATTTATTTTATAAATCTTTTTATAAATATATTTTATTATTTGGTGCTTTGTTTGAATTAATTATTTTTTCTTTTCAAGTTAAAAATAATATCTTCTGTCCATTTTGTTTTTCATTTATGTTCCCTCTTATGATATTATTTTTAATTGAATTTAAAGAAAAAGCTTTAATATCTTTATTATCTATTCCTGTTGCGTTATTTATATTAAATTTGAATAGCTCTCAAGTAAATATTTCTAACGTAGTTTATTCAGAAGGTCCATATACTCTTATTTCTTCAAATGAATGTCCTCATTGTAAAAAAGTGAAGAAATATTTATTTGATCATATGATTGATTATAAAAATATTGATATTTCAACTAATCCAAATATTGTATTGTTTTTGAAAAGGTTTGAATTTAAGGGAATTCCTGTTCTTATAGAGAAAAAAAATGATAATGAATTTGAGATAATTTATGGACAAGAAAAAATTATAAGATATTTGGATAAAAAGGATAAAAACATTGAAGCACCAGCTTATTATGATTTACAGCCTATGAATGAAAATGGTGGTTGTATGTTAGTTAACCCAAGTTGTAACAAATAGTGTCTCTGGAGCCAGAAACGGATATGAATTTAGAGCATTCTAGCTCTAAGTTCATATATTTGGTGTAAGAATCTTATAGATTTAATATCGTCTGCTTTGAGGGAAGAATATTTTCTTGCGAGGAATCTATCTTCTTTTGTTTTTGCATTCGATATGTTTTCTTTTATAAAAGATAAGATTTCATTTATTTCTTTTTTATACTCTTCGGTTCTTAGTCTTATTTTGTCTATATCTGTCTTTTTGTTTTCTTTTCCATATAGATATTTATTTCTTAAATTAATAAGAATTTGTTGTCCTTCTAATGAAGGCTCATTGTTTAAAACAAATAAACATGTCTCATTATCTTTTTGAGATAATTTAAATTCTCTTAACTCCTTAATAATTTTGTTATTTTCTTGTTCGATAGAGTGTTTGTTTACTCTAAAACCTTTTTTGTTTTTTAGCATAATATGCTCCTTTTATTAAATTTCTATCATAGATAGTATTAATATTGTTATAAGATTCTAAACATTTAATTTTTATAAAAAATTTAGGTTACTTTTGATATAATCTTTCTTATAAATAAACTATAAGGATTTAAAAATGAAATTAGACGAAGTAAGTGATAAGCAGTTATCAGATTCATATAATACACTTGTTGCTGCAAAAGAAGAGGCTCTTTTAGCTGAGTTAGATAGAAAGGAATATGAGAAAACATTAAAAGAAGAACTTGCTATGAAAAAACAACTTTATAAGAAAGACGGAACAACTCTTGATCTTGCAAAAGTAAAAGTTCCTACTTTTAAAAAAGCTATGGAAGTTCATTTGAATGGTGGGCCAAATAAAGTTGAAGAAGAACTTGAATTATTGGAAGAGTATATTCTTGATATGAAAAATGATTCAACTGTTATGGCAAGGGCAAAATCATTTCAAAATAAAATGATTCAAGAATCTGAATCTAAAGGTGCAGCAAAAGATTCAAAAGAAGAAATGAAGACTTATCTTGATTCTGAAATTGTTGAAGCTATGGATATTGTTGCTTCTTTTGAAATTCAAGCAAAAAAAGAAAGACTTGAAGCAGAAAATGGTCAAGAGACTAAAAAGAAAAAATCAAAAAATCAAGAAGAAATTCTTTCTCTTGTTCAACAACTTAAACAAAAATTAGGTTTAGTGTAGAAATACACTAATCCACCTCAGTTTTTTAATCTACTTTTAAACAAAATCAAGATATAATTTATATAAATAATAATAGGGGTCTGTCATGATTGAAGCATATATTTATATGAAAACAGTTGAGAAAAAAGTACTTTGGAAAGTTGAGTTAAAAGCTTTTATAAAAGAGAAAGAACATGTTAAAACAGCTGAAGGTATTATTTCTTTTAAAGAGGAACTTTCTACACCATTAGATACAATTGTTTCAATGTTGAAAAAAAAAGATATAGAGATAAAACTTTATTCAAATTATAAATCAATTATTTCTTTAGCAAAATCATATACTGGGGTAACTAAATTTATTCCTGAGCAGGTTGATATAAAAACTTCTTTTTCTGAATTAGAAAAATATATTGAAGAAAATATTTTTGAACTTCCTGATTATTTAAATGTGAGATTAAAAGATATAAAAGAAGAAAATAAATTTCTAAAATCAACAATCATTAATACGATTTTTTTTAAGGCTTATTTATATTTTAATGAAAACCCGTCTTGTACAACAGATATACCATTGTTTATTGATTTGAAAAGAGCTGGAGTTATTGATAAAGAAATGCTTATAGAAGATATTTTTACTGCAATTGAAATAACATTTACAGGAGAATAGAATGAATTATTATGTACCTGAAATTGGAAACATTGAGGAATTTGTTGGTAAAAAAATATTAAAAAAAGATATGAATTCTTTTTCAAAAGAGCAACAATATTTCTTGAATGAGGCATTCAAAGAGAATAATGAAATTGTTCTTCAGTCTAAAACAATTGTTTTAAAAAATACTGTTTTGTTTTTATATGGGCCAGTCAATAATTTGATTGCGGTTCCTGAAAATATTGATCTTGTTGAAGATTCTGAATGGTTAGAAATATCTAAAATGAGATTTGATTTAAAATTTAATATAGGTGAAATATAAACCTTCCCCAAAAGGGAAGGGAAATTTTACTGTTTAAGTAAAAAATAAGATTGAAGTGTTGATTTTTTAAAATCAATCACCGAGTTGAGAAAAATTCCTCCGTCTTCTTTAACGCTAACTTTTAGAATCAATGGTCTATTTAGATTAGCTTTTTTTAGTTGTTCAAAAGCATTATTAAAAGCAAGAACGTCTTTTGTTTCCTTTCTGAAATATACTTTAAGAATACCAAAAACTTTTTTTGTTTTTTTAGCTTTTCTTTCAATATACTCTTCTGGAAATATCAAAATATAATTTGTTCCTGTTTTTAATTCAGATAGTTTTGGAATATCGTATGGTTCAATAGATTTTCTTACAGGTTCCGGTTCAAAAGGATCTGTAATATACATACCTACTAAATCTTTTTCCATTTTTATTTTTATAGATAGAGGAAAGTCTTCTTCTATATTTTCAATTTCAGTAAAAACAGATTCGTCTTTACTTAAAATTCTATCTGAATGCTCAATCATAGCTTTTCTTGAAATACCAAATGAATCAAGTGCACCAGACGAAGCTAATGCTGTAAATACTCTTTTATTCATTTTTTTACCAGTTTTTGGAACTGAACGAAAAATAAAGTCTTTAAATGATTCAAATGGTTTTTCTTTTCTTGCTTTAATACAAGGTTCTGCACCAACACCAACTCCTTTGATTGCTCTAAGAGCGAACTGAATAGATTTTCCGTCAGTTTCAAAGAATTCAGTTGAAGTATTGATATCTAATTTTTCAATTTTGATACCAATTCTTTGTGCTTCTGCAATGTATTTTGATTGTTTGTCTTGATCTTTAAATTCATAGTTTAAAGACGCAGCTAAAAACTCTTGTGGATAGTGTGATTTTAACCATGCTGTTTGATATGTTACAACAGCGTATCCAGCTGAGTGAGATTTATTAAATCCATAACCTGCGAACTTTTCAATTAATTGAAATAGTTCTTTTGCATGTTCTCTGTTTAAACCTTTTTTAACTGCACCGTCAGCAAACTCTTCTGCTTTTTGTTCCATATATTTGATATCTTTTTTACCCATAGCTCTACGGATAATATCCGCTTCACCTAGAGAAAATCCACCTATTTCTTGAACAATCTTCATAACTTGTTCTTGATATACAATTACTCCGTATGTTGGCTCAAGGATAGGTTTTAAAATTTCTTCAAAATCGTCAAAGAAATATTTGATTGGTTTTTCTCCTCTTTTACGGGCAACAAAGTCGTCAACCATTCCTGATTCTAGTGGACCAGGTCTGTATAGAGCAAGAACAGCAATAAGATCTTCAAATGAAGAAGGTTGCAATCTTTTATTAAGTTTTTGCATTCCGTCAGACTCAATTTGGAATTTTCCAATTGTATCTCCATTTGAAATATCTTCATAAACTTTTGGATCATTATAATCCATTGAATTAAAGTCAACAGTTACACCATGATTTTCTTTAATCATTTTTATAGCGTCTTCAATAACAGAAAGAGTTTTTAATCCAAGGAAGTCAAACTTGATAAGATCAACGTCTTCAAGATATTTTCCTTCGTATTGAACAACTTGTGTTCCATTGACGTCTGCTAAAGGAGCTTTTGTGTATACTGGTTTATCAGTAATGACAAGACCAGCTGCATGAACACCTAGGTTTTTATTTAAACCTTCAAGTTTTCTTGCATATTTCCATACTTTTTTAGCTTCTTGTGATTTAAGCATTTGTTCAAATTTTTCACTTTCCTCTTCATAAGCTTTTGCTAATGTCATTCCAGGAACTTCCGGAACTATTTTCGCAAATCTATCTGCTTGAGAAAGAGAAAATCCTGTAATTCTAGAAACGTCTCTAATTACAGATTTTGCACCAAGTTTTCCAAAAGTAATAATTTGAGCAACTTGCTCTTTACCATACTTTTCAATAACATAGTCTATAATCTCTTGTCTTCTTGATTGAGAGAAGTCCATATCAATATCTGGCATAGTAACACGCTCTGGATTTAGAAATCTTTCAAACAGTAATCCATATTTTAGTGGATCTATATTTGTGATTTCAAGTGCATATGCAACCAAACTTCCTGCTGCTGAACCACGTCCAGGACCAACAGGTATATTTAATCTTTTTGCAGCAAGAACAAAATCTTGAACTATTAACATATAACCAGGAAATTTCATTTGGTTTATAATGTTAATTTCATATTCAAGTCTATCTTCATAGACTTTATGTTGTTCTTTTTCAACTTTTTTTAATCTTTCTTTTAAACCTTTTCTAGACATATGAGCAAAGAGTTCTTCTTCACTGATATCTTTACTTAGTCCTTCAGAAAGAGCTAATTCTTCTCTGAATTGAAAATGTGGTGGTGTCGGATTACCAAAAGAATATCCTTCAGTTGAACATTCTTTTATTAGTTTCCCGATATTTTTAACCCATTCTTTTGGAGCAGATTGGATCCACTCTTCTTTTGTTCTAATATAAGCTTCTTGTTGTGAAGCACCTTCAACACATAAATTATCAAGTCGACTTTCTGTACCAATCGCAATTAATGCATTTGTAGCACGATAGTCTTCTTTTGTTAAATGTGTTGCTACATTCCAAGGAATTATAGGTAAGTTTCTTTTTTCTGCAAATTTTTTTAGAGTTCCTTCTTTAAAGGTCTCTTCGATTTCTTTTGTATATGTATTTAGCCCAACATATGTTGCTAATTTTTCTTCTTTTAAATCTTGAATATTATCAAAATCTAAAAGAACATATTCAATGTCTTCTGATTTAAAAGCTTCTTTTGTAGAAACTATTTGAATTAAGTTTTCATATCCTTTTCCATTTTTAGAAATAACTTGATATGTTAAACCACCTGTTTTAAGCTCACTAGATATGATCGGTAAAATTTCCTGTTTTTTACATTCATTGTAAAAATCAAGAACTCCAAACATATTCTTATCAGCTAAAATAGCTACTTTAAAACCACCTTCTTTAAGTTTCGAAATTGCTTCCGGAATTCTTAAAGAAGAGTTTAATATTGAAAAATGAGATTTGATTATCATAATCTCTCCTTTTATAAAATTTTTGACTAAAAAATAAGTCATGTTGTTGTTATAAGACAGATTATATCAAAATTATGTTTATGTTTTGCTTTGATTTGATAAGTTTATTAAATTTATTTTTGTTATTATTTTAGTAAATTTAAATATAAGGAAAGTTATATGAAATCATTAGTTGTAGTAGTATTATCGGTTATTTTTATTTTAGGTGGACTTTGGTTTGTTACTACTAAAATAAGTGAAAATAGCCCTGAGAATTTAAAAAAAGAGTTTATTGGAAAAGATACTAAAAAATCAAAAAATGAAAAACCAAAAACAAAACAAGAAATAAAAAAAGAGGAACAAGCAAAAGATCCTTTAAAAACAGATTATAGTAAGTTGCTTTCTCATAATAAAGAACTTGAAGCACAGCAAGCAAAGATTAAAGAATTATTAGTTGATAATGAAAATAAAATGAAAGAAAATAAACAACAACAGGAAGATCAATATGTTTCAAATCCTATTGACGATATGCTTGATCCAGGACCTGTTTCTAGAAATAATGTTGATTCAGTTCCTTCTGAAGAAAGTAATGAGGATATTGTTTTTAATTTAAATAAATGGAGTTTAGGTGGTTCTAGTAAAAATGTTCTAATGGTTTCTTACTTTATAAAAAATAATACAACTCAAAGAGTTGAGTTAAATGTAAAGGTTGTTTGTTCAGGATATGATTCTAATGGAGATATTGCCTCTACAAAAGAATCAAAATTTACATTAGAAATTGATCCTGGTCAAAAAATAAATTATGATAATGAAATTATGGGCCGTGTAAATAAAAGTGCAATAGATTTTAAGTGTGAATTAATGGAAGATAATATATCTGTTGAATCAACAACTGTAAAACAAGTTGAAACAACCGATTCTATACCTTCTAATATAGAAGACGATATAAGCGCAATCCTTTAAGAATGTGGTGAAGGGGATAAAACCCCTTCTTTATTTCCAAATAGCTTCTTTTTCTAACGAATCTATCACTTCGTCAACTTCTTTTGACTCTTCTTTAAATGAAAAATCTTTTTCGTTAACTAATTTAATGGATTGCTTGATTGACTCTTTTTTCTTTTGATCAATAAAATCTTTAACAACTTCAAAGGAAGTATATAAATCTTTAATAATCAAATCAGGAAAAATATTAAACTTTTTAAAGTCGTCTAATGTTTCTTCCCTTTCGAGTCTTTTTTGAATATCTTCTTCTGTTTCACCTCTTGCCTTCATAAGTTTAATTCTTGTCTCCTTATCAATATCAAAGAAGATAATGTAAACATTTAAAGGTATATTGTTATCTTCTATAAACTTTTTAAGATTTGCAGAAGGCTCAATATTTATAATACTATAAATAGTATCATTTTGTTTTTCAGAAGCTTTGATTAATGCTTCTTCTGAAGCACCGTAATACCATGTGTCTGTAATTTTTATAGTCATGGCATATGTCTTTTGCTTAAACTCTTCTACGGATATAAAATTATAATTTATTCCGTCGACTTCTCCTTCTCTGATTGAACGTGTTGTATCACTTACGAAACGGTCTAAACCAAGCTTTAAAAACTTATCTTCAAGAGTTGTTTTTCCTGAGGCAGAAGGGCCTAAAAAAATAAATAAATTATTCATTTTCACCCTCCTCTTCTTGGTCTTTTGCTTTGATCTCAAGACGTCTTGTAACTCTGTCTTTAAACTCAAAACCAAGAGTTTTTACCTTTTCAACAACTTCTTCTGTTAGTTTTAAGTCTAAATGACTAAGAACTTCTTCTAACTTACCTGCTTTCGCTAAAACAACTAAAATGTCTGATTTCTTTAATCCTTTAGACGCAAGAACTTTGCTTTTTGTTTCTTTGATATCAACAACAAATTCCTCTGTTTCAATAGCATTTTCATTTTCAAAACGTAAAGCTTTAACTTTATCTTCAAGATTTTTAGCCATTGCTTTGTGTAATTGGTATTTAGCTAGTAATTCACGAGGATTTGTTTCGTCTAAATCTTTTGCACTACATTCGTCTAGGTATGGACATTTTAAACAATGTGCACCTGCTTCTGGGAATGGTTCTTCTTCTGATTCAATAACTCTTTGAATCTCTGCTGCATAATCTGCAATAATTGATTCAAATGCAAGAGCTTCTTCTCTAGTGAAGAATTGTCCCCATGAATCACCTGTTCTACCAGAATATCTAGTAAATGTAATTGGTAATTCATACTTTTTAGCAGCTAAATATGCATAAAAAATAGCTTCATTATCTAGTTCTTTTGAAACAACATAACTGGTTTTGAAATCAATAATATTGATATATGGACCTTTTATATCGTCGTTACATAAAAGAACTAAGTCCGTAATACCGATTAGTGTTAAGCCATTCGGAAGTAAAGCTTCCATTCTATCTTCATAACCGATAATATCAGCACCTTCTAAAAGTCTTTCAAAATTTACTCTTTTGATAATAGATTCTGCTTCAACTTTAATTGAAGGATCTGTTACTTTTCGAACATTATAATGTTCACCTAATCTAGAAGCAATCTCACTAGCAAATAACTCGTGAGCAGCTAGACCGACTTGGAGATATTTATTCTCTTTGTCTCGATTATTTCTTTTTTTCTTCCATGCTTTTAACTTACATGTATTGTAGTTTTCAGCAAATGATTTACTGATTGAATTAAGAGAAATTTTTCTCTCTTGTTCTATAAACTCCATAAGGAACTCCTTAAATTAAAAAATTTGACTAAATAAGTCATGTTTTTGTTATAAGATATATTATAACTTTTATATCTTTAAGAGCTTATTAAAAATAATGGAATATGTTATTCTTTTAAAAAAGGATTTTAAATGAAAAAAGTAAAATTAGAATACTTAAATATGAATTATGAAGTTATAAAAAGTTTTGTTGTGACAGATTTCTCTTATTTATCTGATAATAAAATTTCTTATATTTCTAATGGAATTGAATATGTTGAAATTTTAAATACAATTAATCTAAGAGTAATAAATGTCAAATAGTTTGTTTAAAAAATTAGAATCTAATCAAATTGAATTTTTAAAATGGATTGCAATAATAACAATGGTTATTGACCATTATAGTAAGATAGTATTAGGTGAAAATTATATATTAGAATCTATTGGAAGAATAGCTATGCCTATTTTTGCTTTTTTAATTGCTCATAATTATCTTTTTTTCACAAAAAATAAAGAAAAATATATTGGTAGATTGTTCTTTTTTGCATTAATATCTCAACCTGTTTATTCTTATGTTTTTGAATCTTCAACCTTAAATATTCTTTTTACATTATTGTTTGGAGTTTTAAATATATATGTATATGAAAAAATAAAAGAAAAGACTAAAAAAAATTTAGAAATTTTAATTTCATATGCTTTTGTTAATTTGTTGACAATTCTTATTGGGTTTTTTGTTGACTATGCTTTTTTCGGAATATATATTGTTGTTTTTTCTTATTTCGCTTTTAGTAAAAATATCTTTTCATTTATGCCACCAATATTTTCAATATTAGCAAATATTCCTGTTGGATTTCAATCTTTGTTTTCTTTAATTTCTTTTATATTAATATATGTTAGTTCAAAGATAAGATTTAATATAAAAAAGAGTAATAAATGGTTTTTTTATTTATTTTATCCTGTTCATTTAATTTTACTTTTTTTATTTAAGTCCTTTTTCTTTCTATAACATTAGTATCTTTTATTATAAAGATTATTTTTAAAAAGGAGGACATATTATTATGAGCCGAACAAAAATAGCTGCAAAAAAGCTAGAAAAAACAGCTAAAGAACACAATATAGTCCTCCTACGAGGCTATAAAGGTTCTACTAAATTAGTTAAGTTTAAAAGTTTATCTTGTGGACATACTTTTGAAATGCTTCCATTTTCATTTTATAGGAATGTTAATTCAGGAAAAGGATTTTCTTGTCCTGTTTGTCATGAGAATGACAAAAAGTTAACTGTTCCAGATATTCGAAAATATATATCTGAATTTACTCAAAAAGAGTATAAATTAAAATCAGCAAAAGGATATAAAAATTCAAGAGATTCCAAGCTTGAAGTTTTTCATAAAACTTGTGGAAATTCATTTCCAATTACATTTTCAAATTTTCAATTAGGTCGACGTTGTCCTTATTGTGCAGCAAAAACAACTGAATCAAAAGCTGCTCAATTACTTAAAAAAGTTTTAGAACATTTAAAGATTTCTTTTGAAACTGAAAAAGAGTTTGAAAATTTAAAGAATCCTTTTACTGGTAAAGGTTTAAGATATGATCTTTATATTCCTGATCTTGATCTTCTTATTGAAATTGACGGAGAGCAACATTTTATACCAATTGAAAGATTTGGTGGTGAAAAAGCTTTACGTCAAACAAGATATAGAGATTATTTGAAAGATAAATATGCATTAAAAACAAGAAGAAAACTGTATCGAATTCCTTTGTATGAAAATGGAAAAAAGAGGCGATATGAAGAGGTTAAAAAACATATTTTTAATCTTGTTCATGAAATTGCTTTAAATATTAAGGCCAAGAATTCTTAAATTCTTGGTTTTCTAACCCTATATTGGATTAAAGATTGTTTAATCTTAAATTAGATATAATTATTCAATATTATATCCAAGGAAAAACATATGGAATTATCTTTTCTTAAAGAATTAAATAAAGAACAATATTTAGCTGCAACTACATTTGAGGGGCCTTTACTTATTTTGGCTGGTGCAGGAAGTGGTAAAACAAAAACATTGATAGCTAGAACTGCAAATATGATAGCTCATAATATTTCAGGGGATAGTATTCTTATTATGACTTTTACTAATAAGGCTGCTAAAGAAATGAAAGAACGTGGTCAAAAACTTTTATCTGAAATTGAGTATGAAGGACCTATGCCAACATTTACAACTTTTCACTCATGGGGTTTAAACTTTCTAAAAAGTTATGTAAGATATAATAAAGATTATCCACTATTAACAGATAATTTTACTATTGCTGACGAGAATGTTCAAAAGAAAATTATAAAAGACTTAATTAAAGAACTTTTTAAAGAAAATCCAAAATTTAAAGAGGGTAATTTTTCTGCACTTTCAACAATTTTTCAAAATAATCTAATTCCGTATTCAGACGTAAAAGAGACTTATGAAAAAATTCAGGAGCTTATAGATAAAAAGAAAAAAGAGGGTAAATTTTTAACTCTATTGAAAGATAATAATATTGAAACAAAAAGAGATATTAGAAAATTTTCTGAGTTATATATAAAATATAAAGAAATTTTGCGTGAAAACAATCTTGCAGATTTTGACGATCTTATTAATTTAACAATAGATATTTTAAGAAAAGACGAAAATGTTAGGAGTTATATTCATAGAAAATATAATTTTATTATGGTTGACGAATTTCAGGATACTAATTGGGCTCAGATAAATTTACTTAATTTAATTTTGAATAAGAATAAAAATATTTGTGTTGTTGGAGACGATAGTCAGTCTATTTATGGTTGGCGTGGTGCAGAAATTGATTTTATTCTTTCTTTTCATACAAAATATGAAGACGTTCTTAAAATAAACTTAAAAAAGAATTATCGTTCAACAAAAGATATTGTTTCTCATGCAAATAAACTTATTGAAAATGCTGACGAAAAACATGAATTTAAAGAAGCTCTTGAAGCATTTAAAAAAGAAAAAGGCAAGGTTCTATCTAGAATGTTAGAAAATGAATTTGACGAAGCTAGAATGATTGCTATGTATATAAAAGAGCTTTTATTAAAAAAAGTAAAACCAAGTGATATAGCTGTTCTTTATAGAAACAATTTTATAGCAAGAACAATTGAAAAAGAGTTGATAAAATCTGGTGTACCTTATAAAATATTTAAAGGTCGTTCATTACTTCAAAAAAAAGCTGTTCAAGAATTAATGAATCATATATTTTTACTAATTAATCCAGAAAATAGTGTGGCTTTAGAAAGTTGTCTTACTTCAACTAGTAAAATTCTTTCTCCTAAGAAATTAGACGAAATGAAAAAAAGTGCTTATGAGAAGAAAATGGATTTATCTGAATATATATTTGGTGATCACTGGAAGGAAGTTAAATTATCAAAACCTCAAAGAGATAGACTTTCTTCTTTTATTATAAGTACTTTAACCACAAGAGAGGAAATTGTAAAAGGTATATTGGTTAATGAAGAATTTTTAAATGTTTTTTATGAAAAATTTTCATTAATAAAAGAATATGAAAGAATTGCACAAGAATCTACTAGTATAAAAACTAGAGAACAAGCTGAAAAAGCATTAGAAGATATAAATAATATGAGTAGTGTAATTATGTCTTATCAGACATTATATGATTTTGTTGACGCTATATCTTTAGATTCTGAAACAGAAGAGAGTGAAGATAATAAAGTGAATTTAATGACAATTCATGCTTCTAAAGGACTTGAATTTTCTTATGTGTTTTTAGCTAGAATGAATCAAGGAGTAATTCCTTCTACTCGAAGTTTAGCTAGTCCCGCATTAATTGAAGAAGAAAGAAGATTGGCTTATGTTGCAATAACAAGAGCTAAAAAATTTTTACATATTTCTTATATTCGAAGACAAAGAAATGAAATTATGACACCGTCAATGTTTCTATATGAGTCAAAGATTATAAAGAAGAAAAATAAATATTTTTAGGATACTTTAAGGTTTAATAGTGTAAGATAGTTCTTATCTTATAATAAAGGATTTTTATGGAAAATTTAGGATTTTCTAGTGTATTGACTGACTCAATTTCTATGTTTTTTTCTGGGCCAGTTGTTGTTGTTTCTATCTTTGTATTTGTGTTTATTCTTGGAATAGGCATATATAAAATAAATAGGGAATTTTCTGGTCCTTCAATAGTTACTAATAATGGTTCTTCTATATTTAGAACTCAATCTAGTAGAAGAAATTCTGGTGACGACGATTATGAAGGTCCAGGTGGAACTTCTTTTGTTGGTTCAAGTACTTCTTCTAGTAATACTGATATAGATCTTGATTAAAGGAAGTAAATATGTTTGGAAAAGAATTTTCTATTCTTATTTATAGTTTTTTTATTATTGTTGCTTTTGCTTTTATGGCAATACCTTCAGTAGAGAAGCCTTCTTACAAAGAATATACAGTTGTTGAAAATAATGAAACCATTACTTATAAGTGTCAAAAAAATCTAAAGTTTGATTTTAAAACACATAATTGTTCTTATTCAGAAAAAGCAATAAAGATTGCTAAATGAGTGATAAGAAAGAATATTTAAATTTATTACTGATTTGTTTTACTTATCTTTGTTTAGTTTTATATTTTTTTCTTTTTACATTTTTTACAAAATAGGCTATCTATCTTCAGATAGCATAAAAATAATTTTCAAAATTTAACGAATTTTTAATTGAAAACATTGTATAATCCTATAACAATTTACAAAAAAATCAAAACAATAAAGGACATAAATATGGACAGAACTATGGTAAAAAATAGAGAAGGGTTACTTGAACCTCTTGTTATTACAAAAATTCAAGAAAAAACTTCTGCTGCGGTAGAAGGATTAGAAGGTGTTTCTCAAAGTGAGCTTGAAGTTGATTCTAAATTACAATTTTTTAATGGAATTACAACTGAACAAATTCAAGAAACTTTAATTAAAACAGCTGTTGATAAAATTGATATTGATAGACCTAATTGGACATTTGTTGCTGCAAGATTGTTCTTGTCAGACCTTTATCATAAAGTTGGAAAAACACTTGATAATGAAAAAGGACAAAGATATCCAAAAATTGAAAAATATATTTCAGTTGCTGAATCAGAAGGTAGATTTATTATCGGATTAAAAGAAAAATATAATCTATCTAGATTAGATTCAGCAATTAATGAAAAAAGAGATCTGCAATTTAATTATCTTGGGATAAAAACATTGTATGATAGATATATTCTTAAAAATAAAGAGGGTTCTCCTATTGAATTACCTCAACTTTTATTTATGGGTGTATCAATGTTCTTAGCTCAGAATGAAGAAAGTTTAGATTCAATTGATTTTATTCATAAAACATATGGAGATAGAGCTAAAAATGCTGGTATTTTAACTAAACAAGAAATTTTAGATTTAAATCTCTCTGAAGAAGAGCTAAAGAAAGAAATTCGTACTGCTTGGGCAATTACATTCTATGAACTTATTTCTTCTTTTGAAGTTATGTTAGCTACACCTACTTTATCAAATGCAAGAACTCCAAGACACCAATTGTCTTCTTGTTATGTTGGTTCAACACCTGATAATATTGAAGGTATCTTTGACGCATATAAAGAACAATCTTTACTATCTAAATATGGTGGAGGTATTGGTTGGGATTGGACACAAGTTAGAAGTATTGGTGGTTATATAGATAATCATAAAGGTGCTGCTGGTGGTGTAATTCCGTTCTTAAAAATTGAAAATGATATTGCAATTGCTGTTGATCAGCTTGGTTGTGTATCTCAAAATAGTTTTGTAAAAGTTTTGAAAAAGGTAAAAACAAATAATTTTGAACATGATTTTAGAAGAGAGTATGAAAAATATGATTTTTCAGAAAAAGAATTAATAGAAGGAATTGCTTCTTATGCAGAATCTTTTTCTTTTGAGTATGGGAAATTTTCTAAAAATTTTATAGCTTCTCTTCTTTTTGATTATATTGTGAATAATAAAGGATCTGATTTCTTAGAGAAGGTTTATGGATTATCACATGATCAATATAAAAAAATTATTGGAAAATATAAAAAAATAAATAAAGGCTTACCTGAAGGATTTGAAACAGTAAAAGATTATCCTGAATATGCTATTTCTAAAGAGGGAATTGTTATTAATGTAAAAACATTAAGACCTTTATCTAAAGTCATTAATAGAAAAGGATATGTATCTGTAAGTTTAGGTAAAAAAGCTATACCTTTACACAAATTGCTTGTAAAACAATTTATTTCAACTGATTTAAATAACCTTACAATTAATCATATTGACAGAAATAAATTAAATAATTCTCTTGATAACTTTGAAATTATTTCAAATGAAAAGAATGTTTCTCTTGGTTGGACTGAAGAGTCAAAGAAAAAAAGAACTGAAATGTCAAGAATAAGAAAACATTTATCTAATGGAATAAACTTAAAAGGTAAAAGAAGGGATTCTCATGAATTTGAAATTTTAGATATTGAAATAGATATCGTTCCTATTAAAGAGGTTAGACTTGGTGACTTAATTTTAAGTTTTGATATTTCTAATAAAGAAAATCAGTTTAAACCAATTATTTCAAAACATGAAATTAGAGTTAAAAAGAAAGATCAAATTAAAATTGTTTATGATAATGGTAATTATATTGTTACTTCTGTTTGGCACCCTACTCCAAAAATTATTGAAGATAAAGTAATTTATGTTCGTGCAGATAGTTTGGAAATTGGTGACGAATCTATAAATGATAAAATGGAAAAAGTGAAAATTGTTGAAATATCAAATCCTTCTATTTCTGAAGAATTTTATGATTTATCAGTTAGAGATAATAATAATTATTTTTGTTCTACTGATAATTCAGATTCAGAATTTCATTTAATTCATAATACAAGAAAGGGCGCAATTGCCGTTTATTTAGAGCCTTGGCATGGAGATATTCTTGATTTCTTAGATCTTAAAAAGAATTCAGGTGAAGAAAGAAGAAGAGCACATGATTTATTTCCTGCTCTATGGTTAAATGATTTATTTATGGAAAGAGTTTCTAATAATGATAAATGGACTTTATTTAATGTTGCTGAAACTCCAGATTTACCAAATCTTTATGGTGAAGAGTTTAAAAAGAGATATGAAGAGTATGAAAATGACGATTCTATTGAATTTAAAGAGGTAGTTAGTGCAAAAGAATTGTGGAAAAGAGTTCTTATTCAATATTTTGAAACAGGTTCTCCATTCTTATGTTTTAAAGATTCTGCAAATAGAGCGAATCCAAATAAACATAAAGGTGTGATTAGAAGTAGTAATTTATGTACTGAAATTTTTCAAAATACTCAAAGTAATCAATATAAGGTTCAAATTGATTTTGAAGATTCAACTCAAATGACTATTGACGAAGAAGAACTTATTACTACTGACGCTGGTGTTACAAAGCCGGGTAAAAAGGTTACGTCAATTGATTCAATTAATGGGAAAAAAGTTTATTTTGTTGAAAAAGTTCCTGAATTAGGTGAAACTGCTGTTTGTAATTTAGCTAGTGTTAATTTAAGTAAAGTTAATACAAGAGAAAAAATAGAACAAGTTGTTCCTATTGCTGTAAGAATTCTTGATAACGTTATTGATCTTAACTATTATCCAACAAGAAAAGCAAAATTAACAAATGAAAGATCAAGAGCTATTGGTCTTGGTGTTATGGGAGAATCAGAGTTTCTTGCATTAAATAAAATTCATTTTGGTTCTGAAACTCATTTAAATAAAATTGACGAGATTATGGAAATGATTTCTTATAATGCTATTTCTGCTTCAAGTGATATAGCTGTTGATAAAGGAATTTATCAAAATTTTGAAGGTTCTGAATGGTCAAAAGGAATATTTCCATTTGATTTAGCAAAAGAAAGTGTAAATGACTTAACTACAAGAAATAGTCTTGTTTATGACTGGGATAAATTACGTGTGAAAGTAAAAGAACAAGGTATGAGAAATGGTTATTTAATGGCTGTTGCACCAACTAGTTCTATTTCTATTCTTGTTGGAACAACACAGGCAATTGAACCTGTTTATAGAAGAAAGTGGTTTGAAGAAAATTTAAGTGGACTTATTCCAGTTGTTGTTCCTCACCTTAATCCAGATACGTGGGAATATTATGAACCAGCTTTTGAATTAGACCAACTTAAACTAATTAGAGCTGGTGCAGTTAGACAAAAATGGATTGATCAAGGACAAGCTTTAAATATTTTTATTAGAAATGATAAAGCTAGTGCAAAATATTTGAATGAGATTTATATGCTTGCTTGGAAATTAGGTTTAAAATCTAATTATTATCTAAGAGCAGAGTCTCCAGAAGTAAATGAGAATGCAGTAGCTGATAGAAGTATTGAGTGTTCAGGTTGTCAATAAAATAACAGGCTTAGGCCTGTTTATAAATAAAGGATAAAAAATGGGAAAATTTGAAAAAATTATTGAAGAGTTAAAAGATCCAGAAAGTGAAACTTCTAAGGAATTGGAAACAATTATAAATGAAGATCCAGTAAAACAAATTATAGTTGTTAGAAAAGATCTTTTAGATAGAGAAAATGAAAAAATGACATGTGGTAAATTAGCTGCACAGGTTTCTCATGCTTCTATGGCTCCAATTCTTGAGAAAATGAGAGGTGGTATGACTTTTGATATGATTTCTCCTACAAATGAAAATTATCGTTTATTTCTTGATTTAAAAGTTGGTGACCCTTTAAAAGATTGGCTTGAAGGTTCTTTTCGAAAAGTTATTCTTTATGTTAAAAATGAATCTCAATTAATAAAACTACATGAGCAATTGAAGGCTGATAATATAACGACATGTTTAATTAAAGATTCCGGTTTTACTATTTTCTCTGAACCGACAATAACTTGTTTAGGTATAGAGCCTTTGAGAGCAAGTGTTGTTGATAAATATACTAAGCGTCTTAGATTGCTAAATATTTAATTAGGCTCTATTTTTGAGCCTTTTTTAAGCATACTTCTGTTCTATTTTCACAAATACTTTCTACCTCTCCGTTTTTAACAATTATTTTTCCTTTATATATCATTAAATCTTCCTTATTTTGTCTAGAAAATTTACATTCATATGTTTTTTTATTTTTGTATTTGCATTTGATTAAAAGAAATTGTTTTGGATTGTCTATCATAATTGGTTTATTTATTTGAAAGCTTTGAATCATTCTTCCAAGAGAAAGTATTCCTGCTTTATCTTCCATATATTTTGCATTTTTTATCTTAGGTTTAAATCCTTTTTCATAAAAAACTAATTTATTTAAACCTGTTGCTAATCTTGCTTTAAAGTTTAGATCTCCTTTTAAATATCCTTTATAAAGTGTATTTAGATTTTTCATATCTGCAATATTGTCATTTTTATAAAAGATATTATAATCAGCGTTCAAAAGAAGGGGAATTAGTAATGTTAGAAGATATTTCATAGTTATCCTTGCAATAGAGGGTTGGCCCCTCTATTCTACGTCTTCAATTTCTACTGGAAGGCTTCCAGCTAATTGCTCTCTGATTTTTACTTCGATTTCACTTGCTATTTCAGGATTCTCTTTTAAGAAGTCTTTTGCCTTTTCTTTTCCTTGTCCAAGTTTATGTTCTCCATAACTGAACCAAGCACCTGATTTATCAACAATATCAAATTTAACTCCGTAGTCAATAAGTTCTCCTGTTTTTGAAATCCCTTCTCCAAACATAATGTCAAACTCAGCAATACGGAATGGTGGAGCTACTTTATTTTTTACTACTTTTACTTTAGCTCTGTTTCCAATTTGAGCTTCACCCTGTTTTAGTGTTGCAATTCTTCTAATATCTAATCTTACTGACGCATAGAATTTTAATGCATTTCCACCAGTAGTTGTTTCTGGACTACCATAACCCATTTGACCAATCTTCATTCTAAGTTGGTTAATAAAAACGATTGTAGTTTTTGATTTATTTACTTTTGCTGTAAGTTTTCTTAAAGCTTTACTCATAAGTCTTGCTTGAACACCAACTGTTTGATCTGTCATTTCACCTTCAAGTTCTACTTTTGGAGTTAGTGCTGCTACCGAGTCTACAATAATTAAATCTACGGCTCCACTATCTACAAGTGTATCTACAATTTCAAGAGCTTGCTCTCCATAATCTGGTTGAGATAGTAGTAGATTTTCAATATCTACACCAATGTTTTTTGCATAAATTGGATCAAGTGCATGTTCTGCGTCAATAAATGCAACAACTCCACCTTCTTTTTGTTTTTCTGCGGCTAAATGCAATGAAATTGTTGTTTTACCTGAACTTTCAGGACCATAAATTTCAATAATTCTTCCTTCTGGAACACCATTAATACCAAGTGCTGTATCTAAACTAAGAGAACCAGTTGAAATAGCTTTAATCGGTTCAATATCTTTGTCTCCCATTCTAAACAAAGAACCTTTTCCAAAGGCTTTGTCAATTTGCTTTAATGCCAAATCTAATGATTTTTGTTTTTGTTCTGTCATTTAAATCTCCTGTTATTTTTATAATTAAATTATATCTCTTTTAACTTTAAGAGTAGTTTAAATTTATAAAATTTTTTCATTATTCTAAGTTTCTTTTTTATTTATATATACTAAGTTTTTAATAAAAATTTAAGTATTTTTTTGTTATAATTTTACTGTTAACCGGATATATATATGACCCTTTTCTGTGAGAATTATTTTTTACCGGTGTAATTCTTGACAAACACGAAGTATCTAAGTTTGGATTTGCCTTGGTTAGGTTTGAAAAACCCTTAGAATTTTTCCTTAATCTGATCTCTAAGCAAAGGAGATCTAATCTTGGAAAACTCTATGTATGTAAGATAGAATATATGTTCTTAATTTGCTACCCATATATAGCTTACATAAATAAATTCAGCTTAGGTATAAGACGCTCGTACCGTCTTAGGGTCACCGCAACTGCCTTAAAGGAAACAATCATGAAAAAAAGATATAAAGCTTATGGTATTTTAGCTTATTGTCCTGAAACAGGAGAATATGTTGGAGAAACTGAAAGATCATTCTCAATGGATTTGTCTAATGAAAGAACAAGAATCTATTCAGAATGGGAAATATTGTTTTTTATGAATGATTGTTCTGAGGAAGAAAAAAGATTAAAAAAAGAACAATTCCTTAGAAAGTTAAATAAATCTGCTGAAAGATTTGCAAAATATTTATCAAAAAAATTAAAAAGAAAATTTATTCCTATTTTATTTAGAGCTGGTTCAAAAAATGCACCGGTATCTATTAATTGGGATAGATATTATAAAATGTCTAGTGATAAGTTTGAGAGAAGAAATCCTATGTTTCAAATTAAGGGCGAGTCCAATTAGGACTCGATAGATTCTCTTTTGTAAGAGATTACTTCTGTAAAACCGCCTTTTATACGCTTACTTATTTCAAAAACTCTTTCTGACTCTTCAATAGAAATATTTGAAATAAATAGATCATTTACAGAAACTAAACCTGTTCCACCTTTTTTGATATCTTTTTTGCTTTTTTTCATTAGCTTGTTCATTTTCTTTACCTTTTATAAATTTATAGTTATTCTCCCCGAAAGGAGGAGATTTAAAAGAATTCGTCAAAGTCTAAAGACTCTTCCTCTTCTTTTTCTCTAATTTTGATCTCAACAAGATTTCGATCTTTTTTTAGTAACACAATTGGTTCCTGTATATCTTTTTCTTGTTTTAGTACTTGCTTATAAACTCTTCTGGCTCTGTTTGAAGCAGTTAATACTTCTACCTCGTCACCAATTTTAGCTTTTAATACTTTTTTTACAGAACGCTCTACTAAACTTTTTAGGTCTTCAATCGTTGCAATAAACTCTTTTAGAGAAATTTCAGTTGTTCCTTCTTTGAACCCTGCCTCTTTAAAGTGTTTAAGAACTTTTTTGTCATGACCATAATTTCTTGAGAAAAATCTGGAAACTTTATTATTTCCTTTTACTCTTACAGTGTGTTCTGTTAACTGAACTTTTAATGTTTGTTTTGTATCTTCTGGAATTACTTTCATAATTCACTCCTTTTAAAATTTTTTAACTTAAAATAAGTTATCTTCTGTTTTAGGATTCTTTTTTTGAATAAACTAGTTTTTTATTAAAACTTTGATAGCTTTTATAACTCCAATAGATCCCATAATAAAAGAGAAAAATGTATCGGAAATTATATAAGATAATGGAACCCCAATATAAAAATCTTTTCCAAGGGGTTCTGTTGCAACATAAATTGTTACTCCATAAATCATAAATATAAAAGTAGCAGACAAAAATAAATGTCTTTTTGCTGTTTCCTTTTCTCTTCTTTTTATTAGATTTTCTTCAATTTTGGATTCTTCTTCCATTTTTGTATCCTTTTATTTATTGTTAAAATTAACAACATACCAATCAGTTGTTTCTCCAATCATATTTCTAATGCATTGAAGTTTTTCTGTCTCTGTTTTTGCTAATTCTATTTTCTTTTTATAAGTTCTTGAAGGATAATTTCCTTCTAAAACCCAATCAATATAATTATTTAAGTATTCTAAATGTTCTTCTCTTTGAGAAAGAACTTCTTCAGAATGAATAAATATATCTGTTTCAATTTTAAAAAGAGCTTCACGAACTTCAATTAATTCTTCATTGATAGGAACTAATTTTAAATTATCTCCTAAGTAATAATTTTTACTTAACATTACTTTTAGAGAATTGAAAGTTCTTTTTATAAGAGATTTATCTTTATTTTTAATTGCTTCAGAAACAATCAACAAGAACTCTCTTATTTCTTGTGAGAAGAATTTATCTTCTTCTATAATTTTAATTATAGGCTCTTCATTTGAAAGGCCAAGTGAAAAACAATCTGCTAAATCTGAACTAACATAACAATTTCTGTCTACTTCGTCCATAATTTCACATGCAACTGTTCTTTCTGGTCTTTTATATATCTTTACACTTTTCTCAAAGTGTCTTATGTCTGATTCAATAGCTAGATTTAATAATCTTTTTAAAGAATCTTTTTGATTTTCATAAAGTTTCTCTGGATATTTGATAAGAGAAGCTTTTGTATAATCTGAAATTGGAATCTGATTTTTTTCAATAACAATAAAGTTGTTGTTATTATCAGAGAATCCTTCTTTCAATCCTAGTGCTTTAAATCGTTTATCTAGTAATTTTGCACCTTCATGTCCAAAAGGTGGGTGTCCACAATCATGTAATAAACATGTATTATGTAATGCAAAACGATAGTCAATTTCTAATCCTGGAAGTCTAATTGCTTCTTCTGTAATATGTGCAGAATTAGCAACTTCATAACTATGAGTTAAACGATTTTGTACTGTTTCAACTCTACCATTTTTAGGAAATACAACTTGTGTTTTCTCAGCTAATCTTAAAAAAGCTTTATTTGAGATAATTGAAGCTGTATTTTCTAATGAATGAATTTTGTCCATAGGGATCTCCTTGTATAATTTTTGACTAAAATGAGTCATGTTTTGTTATAGGATTAATTTGAAATAAGTGAAAATATGAAGAAAAAAGAGGTTCTCCCTGAATAAGGGAGAGGGTGTTGACTAGAAAGGAATTTCGTCCTCGTCTACGTCAACGGCTGGTGCTTCTTGAGAAGGTGCAGATTGAGCTGCTGGTGTAGAGTTTTGAGCTGGTGCAGAATCAGTATTTGAAGCTTTTCCGCCAACAAGTTCAATCTCATTTGCAGAAATAACAAGTTTACTTCTTTTACCTTCTTCTGTTTCCCAACGTTCTTCAACAACTGTACCAACAATAAATGCCTGTGTACCTTTTTTCAAAAAGTCAGGCAGTTTAGAGTTTGCATGAACCCAATGTTTTACTGTGTAAAACGAAGGTCTTTCTTCCCAGTTGTCTCCATTTTTAACTCTTTCATTTGCAGCAACTCTAAATTCTACCAACTTAGATTTCTCATTTGAGAATTTAACTTCTGCGTCTGCGACTAAACGTACTGTTCCTTGTGTTTGTAATAGCATAATATGCTCCTTATAAAATTAAAATTGACTAAAAAGATAGTCTTAGTGTGTTATAAGACTAATATTCCTTTTTATTAGTAATATTATATCTTTTTTTTACTTAATTGTTCTTTAATTTAATTAAAGCTTCTTCAAGCATTTTTATCATATCTTCTTTTGAAGACGTTGATTCAAAAAATGAAAACTTTTTTTCTTTCACAAAGTTTTCATAACTGTTTTTATTTGCATAAAAACTCTCTGAACAGTTTGGACATTCATATTCTGTGTAATAACTAGAACCTATATGAACACATGTTCTTAGTGCTTTGAAATTACTAAAATATTCTGTATGTCCACACTTGTCACATTTTGGGTTTGTATCATATGTTATATGTAATCCTGCCATAAAAAATCCTTTTATCTATCCCAATAAAGGGATAGTTTCTTATGCTGCGTCTTCAATTACTTGATCTAACAGCATTTCATATACGTCCATAGAATAAAATGAACATGTATAACCAACATTTCCTTCATTGGAAAATTTCAAGAATGCAGTTTTAAACTCCATTCTAAACTCTTCTGGTACTTTATTTTGACAAAACTCATTTGGTGTCATGTCATATCCTTTGTAAATTTTATTTTGATTGGGTAAACAAATCCTTCTTCAAAGCTTTTAGAAGAAACTACTTTGCACTTTGAAATATCTTCAATTGATACTTGAACCGGGAAAAAGTTTTCCGGAGTTAAGACATGTGCGTCAGATAAGATATTTAAAGCTTCTTCTTCACAATAAAGAATTGGTTCACCTTTACTTCTAGATTCATGTTCAAATAAATCTAGTTGATTTTTTTTAAGAGATACAATTATATATCTCTCATGTTCTCCACCATAAATTATTCCACCTAAAATCATAATCGACTACTTCATAGCTGGAAACGCAATAACGTCTCTAATTGATTGACTATCTGTCAACAACATAACTAAACGATCAATACCAATACCAGCACCAGCGGTTGGAGGCATACCATGCATTAAAGCTTCAATGAAATCTTTATCCATATGCATTGCCTCGTCGTCACTATCTTTATCAGCAACTTGTGCTTTAAATCTCTCGTATTGATCAACTGGATCGTTTAATTCATTAAATCCATTTGCTAATTCTCTTCCTGCAATAAACAGTTCAAATCTTTCAGCAATCTCAGGGTTTTTATCAGAACGTCTTGCTAATGGAGATATCTCAATTGGATATTCCGTAATGAAAGTTGGATCAATGAGTTTTTCTTCAACAAATTCGTCAAAGATTTTTTCCCAAAGTTTTCCACGATTTAAGCCTTCATTTACTTGAATACCATTTTCTCTTAACCAGTTTTCCATAGCAATAGTACTTTCTAAAATATCTTCCGGTGCACCACCAATTTCAACTAATGCTTTTTTAAATGGGATTTTTTTCCAGTTATCAAAGTTGATTGTTATGTCTCCATATTTAATATTGAAGTCGTCTGTCTTTAATGTTTCGTCAATGATTTGTTTAAATAACAACTCAATGAACTCCATTAAAAGATTATATGAAGTGTATGCAGCATAAAATTCCATAGAAGTAAACTCTGGATTATGCGTTGCGTCTACACCTTCATTTCTAAAATTCTTTCCAATTTCATAGACAAATGGCATTCCACCAACAATCAATCTTTTTAAGTATAACTCTGGTGCAATACGTAAATATCTTTCTGCGTCTAATGCATTATGATAAGTTACGAATGGTTTAGCATTCGCTCCACCAGGAATTGGATTAAGGGCCGGAGTTTCTACTTCAAGAAACTCATTTGAATCCATGATATTTCTAATAGTTTTTATGATTTTTGAACGAGTGATAAGTGTTTTACTTGTTTCTGCATTCATAATCATATCTAGATATCTTTTTCTGTAACGAGTTTCTTTATCTTCTAATCCATGAAATTTCTCTGGAAGAGGAGTTAAAGATTTCGTTAAGATTTTTATATCTTTTACAAGAAGAGTTAACTCACCTGTATTTGTTCTGTATGGAACACCAGATAAATAAATTATATCTCCGATATCTAACATATTTTTAAATACAGGATAAGTATCTCCAAGTTCTTTTAAAGAAAGAAATGCTTGTTGTCTTTCTCCTAAGAATTCGAAATGTAGAAAACCACTTTTCCCCATTTTTCTTAGAAGCATAACTCTTCCAACAAATGAGTAATTTGTATCTTCTGGTAAATCTTCCATATCTTTAAAACGTTCTTTAAAGTAAGAAAGTTCTGTTGTTTCTGAAAATAAATTTCCGTCAATAGCTGGAAATGGACTCATTCCTGCATTTGTTAAGCGCTGAGCTTTCTCTAATCTTGCCTTTGTGTATTGTGAATTAAACATATTCACTCCTTTTTATAAAAAATTGACTTTAGGATAAAGTCTTGCTTTTGTTATATGTCTTTAATTTTAAATCTCTATCATTTTTTCTAAAATATCTAGTCTATATTTTTTTTCAAAAAATTCTTTTCTATTATTTATTATTTCGATTAATGAATTTTCTAGAAGAATTAGATTTTCATAATCTTTTAATTCAGCTTCTTCTAAAGAAATTGCATTGTTTTGAATTAATATTAACTTTCCAATATTTTCTATATTTAATTTTTTATAAAATTCACTTGATATATTTGGTAACTTTTTATATGAGGAAAGAATAAAAGGCATTTCATTATTTTTATCTCTTGATATGAATAAACCTAGATTTAGATTAGATAAAAAAACAACACTTTCATTTATTGAATTAGTAGATAAAGCATATTTAAAAATATAAAATTTTTTTTGATTTTTAAGATCACAATCTGAATAGTTTTTAAATGTTGCTATTTTTATAGTCTCTTCTATTTCATTTTTCTTTGAATATAAAATATCTTTACTTTCTTTTAATAATAGTTCAAGTAATCTAGAATAGATAGCGTTGTGTAGGTGTAGATTTTCATTTTTTATCATTTAGATTTCCTTTTTATTTGAATTATATATCTTTTTTTATTACAAAGTCCTTAATTTAAGTTATGTTTTATTGATATTTAAATATAATTATAAAAACAATATGAAGGTTATAAAATGAAAGTTGAATGGAAAAAAACTAAATATAAAAATCAAGAAAGATATGAATTATTTATAAATGATATATTAACTGGTGAATTTTCTTTTGATTTTGTATCTAATGATCAAAAAATTCTATTAGAGGCATTTGAAATTTCTTCAGAATTAAGAGGATTTGGATTTAGTAAGATTTTAGCTTTAAAAATAAATGAACTTTTAAAAACAAAGTATATTGATTATATTCTTGTAATAGAATGTGTTCCTTACAATGATAAACCTTTATCTGAAGCTAAATTAGCTTCTATGTATCAAAAATTGTTTCCTGGGTGTATTGAGGTCTCTAAACATTTATTTCATTATATGGCTTAATAAAATGACTTCTATCGCTATATATAGTTTGTCTCCAAATGATTTTTTGTCAACTATTCCATGGTTCTTAGGTTTAATAATTATTCCAGCTTTAATTGCTTATTTATCAAAAGGAAAAGTATTATATTTATTTTCAATTATTATTTCTTTTATTTTTCTTTATAACTTTATTTTTTATGAATTAAATAAAGAAAAAAATATGACTTTATCTGTTTATAAAGATAAAAATAATTTACTATTTGTTTTAAAAGAAAACGATAAAAATGTGAGTTTAAACAATGTAATTCTTCCTTGTGCTAGATTTGAATTGAAACATATTGTTGAACGAGATAAGCGTATTTCTTCTTTTAAGTCAACTTATGATTCTATTTATGCTTGTAATCAAGAGGTTATATCTACTAGAAATTCATTTAATGGTTTTTTTCTTAGAAAGAATGATTTACAAGAACTTTATTATAAATTAAAATAACTCATATAACAAAAGATCTTTATAATTTAAAAGGAGTTTATTATGGAAATTGTTGAATCAAATGATTTAGTTGCTATCGTGATTAATAGAAAATATATTAATCAAGAAAAGGAATTTAAATTAATGATAGAATCGGAACTTAATATTAAGTTAGGTGATTCTAAAATTGAAGATATTTCAGAAGAAGAAGTTTGTCTTTCTTTTTTAAAAATATTTGCCTAAGCCCTATTAGGGTTAGGTGTATAATTCTATTTCCATATCTGTATCAGATAGTATTTCTTTTATTATTTTAATTACTTCTTTTTTATCTAATCCACCTTCTCCTGTTCCAATCATTGGTATTGCAATAGAACTAATTTCTAACTTTTTATAGTTGTTTTTTAATTTTTTTAACCCAATTTTAATATATTCATATTCTGATTTTTCTTTCCAATGTTTTTTTGTTGGAAAATTTAGAATTCTTTTGTTCCCTTCTTTTATTATTTGAAGTTTTCCAACTGTTAATAAGTTTTGTTTACATATTTTTTTATAAGATACAAACATGTTTGGATATTTGTTTTTAAATTGAAGAGCCAATCCTTTACCCATAACTCCAATACAATTAACTGGATTTACTAGTACTTCTGCATTTGATTCAAAAATATCTCCATTTTTTTCTATTATCATGAAATACTCCTTTTGTCTTGTTTTATAATAATATATATTATTGTCTGTATATAACATTAATTTAAGATTATAAAAGATATAATAACATATAAATACAAAGAGGAGTCTTAAATGAAATATTTTTTATTTTTATTAGTATTATTTGTTTTTTCAGGGTGTACACATTATCAATGTGGAATAGAAAAAACAGCTTTTGAGCAATTAGATTCTGTTTCAAAAAGTGAAATATGTTCAAAATATCAAAAAGAACAATTTGAATTAAGGAAAAAGAGAGAAGAACAAAGACTTCTTGAAGAAAAAAATAGAGAAAGAAAAATAAAAATTGAAGAAGATAAATTAAGAGAAATATATAAAACAGCAAATATTGAAGATATTTTAAGAATTGAAATAGTTGGTGGAATATTTAAACCATATGGATTAACTAAAAAAATTAGACCATTTTCTTTTACTTTAGTTAATGGAGAAGTAAAAAAAATTTGTTTTCATGATTTTAAATCAACAAAAATTTGTATATGGGTTACATATCAAAATGGAAAAATCATTTGGAATATTATACCTGATAGACGAGATCTACCGTTTTATATAGATAAAAATTTTGATAGAACATTTTATAAAAGCAGTAAAGAAACTATTACTTATCCAAATAATTGGTATAAAAAACATTTAATTAATATTCATATAAATGGAAAGTATCGTGGTGCAGAAATGGATTTTAAAGCGTACATTCATTATTCTAAAAGAAGAGATATTCATTTCTTTTAAATATCCTTATAACAAATTTAAGACTTATTTTAGTCTATATTTATTTAAGGAGTTTCCTATGGTAGAAAGTTTACATTTTTCAATTACAGGTGAGTTTATTACAACTCATTTTAGAAATTTATGTTTAGAGAAAGAGTTTGAAAAAGCTGTTTCCGGGTTAAAAGATTCTTTGATTGGGATTGATATGGATACAGTTATTTCTGTATTAAATGGAACAAAAAAGTTTACTGGTGAAAATGAAGTGTTATTAGAAGACGAAGAGGACCTCTCATATAGAGAAGAACTTTTATCTTCTTTTACAGATTTATTTTTCTTTGAAGGTGATTGGTATGAAGTAGCTGCTGCTATTTCAACTATAAAAAAAGGAGATAAATTTGTTGCAGAACGAGCACGAATATATGTTCCTGATTTTGATAAAATTACTTTTTATGAAGGTATTTTACTTACATTAAAAAGAACAACAAAAAAACCTCCTTTTTGGTTAGATACTGATTTAAGATATCAAAAGTTTAATATTGATTCTGTATCAATTACATATGGTGTAGATATTTCTCAAATTGAGTATGGTCAAAGACAATCTGAAATTGTAAGAGAGATTATTGATTATCAAATTTCTCGTGGTTTTCTTTGTAAACCTTATGAAAAGGAGGAATTTCTTGATTTGGAATTTGTTTATGACGAAATTTATGCAAGAAATTCTCAACATATTCGACTAGAAGAAGAGTATTTAACAAAGAGAGAAGAAGAGCTTAGAAAAAAAGTTATTGAGCAGGCTAAAGAAAAAGGTGGTTTTATGAAAATTGTTTCAAACAATGGAGTAGAATTTAATGTTCCTAGAAATCCTTTTCTTATTTGGGCAAGTCAATCAACAACAACTCGTCTAAATATAGATACGTCTAATTTAGAATGGGATTTAATTTCTCCAAGCTCTTATAAAATGAGAGGAGATAATCCATATCATACTGATTTTTGTTTGGGTATTGAAGGTTTAGATATGTCAACTATTTATAAAAATGAAGAGTTAACAAATGCAACTTATGGAGTCATTATATCTTCTTCACCAAATGAAATGGTTACAATTTGTGGAAAAGGAAAAATTACAGGAAGAATAACTTTTGTTACTGATACAGAGAATATTTCTAAGTATAAAGATAAAATAGTTGTTATTCCAAATGCTGGTATTGAATATTTTGAAATAGCTAAGATTGCTAAATTAGTTATAGCTAATACAGGTGGTCCAGCTTCTCATTTAGCATTAAATGCATATGAACATAAAATTAACTTAGTTTATCTTAAAGATTCTTTAAATCTTAGTGAGAATTTATTCTATACTTTTGATTTAGATTCTGGATTGGTAACAATGTAAAGGATTTGTAATGAAAAAAGAAATGCTAGAAAGATTAGAACCATATTTTAATATTCCAAAAATTGTAGAAACTTATGATTCTGATAAATTTTATGCAGTTAGATCTAATGATTTAACTGAAGATACAGAGGAAAAAAGTTCTGCTGGTAAATATAAAACTATTTTAAATGTTAAAGGTGATAAAGTGGAAGAAGCAATAGAAGACGTTTTAAAAACAGCTTCTGATTGTTTTGTTCAAGAAATGATAATTCCTGATTACTCTTTTGTTGGTTTAATGAATAAGAAATTAGGGAAAGTTATTATATCTATGAATAATGGTCCTTGTGAAGCTTTAACTTCTGGATTAGTTACCGGAGTGTCTTTAATTGAAACAAATGACTCGAAAAGAGTTATTGGAAAACAAGAGAAAAAACTTGTTTTCTCTGGAACTAGACCTATTTTTATAGAAGATTTAAATCCTAAATTTTTTAATATAGATTTTTATATTATTTGGGCTTATATGGAAAACGTTGCTCGCAAAGCGGGTTTAGACAGTGTAAATATTGAAGGTTCTGTTTGTGGAGATAAAATTTATCTTTTACAATGTAGACCTTGGAATATCTAAGGAGGCCTTTCAGGTCTCTTGATTTAAGCAAACTTTTATATTTGAAATGTTATTATGTTTATATGAAATTAATATATGATAACAAAACAGAACAATTAGAATCATTGGAAATACCACCTATTTCATTTTTACAATATAAAGATAATGACGCTCGTGAAGCTTATCTTATTTTCTTAGAATTAAGGTTGGTGTATATTGAAGAATCTTTAAGATTGCATATAAATTCTCAAAAAGAGATATATTTAAGTTGGGTAGATAGATTTAATTATTTAAAAAAATTAATAAATTGCTCAAATAAAATATATTTTGAAAAATAGTCTTAAAACAGTTTAATATTTTATTATAAAGGTATAAAAATGAAAAAAACATTGTTAAATATAGTGCATGTTGCGCTATTGGTATCAATTTTAGTTGGCGCTTTTGCGCTTATATCTCCGGGATCAGCATTTTCTGATCGTCCGGAACATTATATAGTTAGTGTAGCTTCTCGCTAGGCTAACTATAACAATTCATTTTAGGAATTGTAAAAGAATAATATAAGGTTCTTTTTTATATAATACAAATAAAAAGGTTTTTTATGATTACAGTTATTGACATGGCACAAACTTTTATAAAAAAAGAGTATGATAAAAAATGTGAAGAATTTCCAAAAGATAAATCTTATTATATTAAGATATATACAATTGTAAATATATATTTAAACAATTTAAGTAAAAAGTTTGATCGAGATTTCTTTGAAGATATAAAAAAACCAAAAAAATATGAATTTGAAAATTATATAAATTACTTTGTTGAAAACAGTAATCAAACATTATTTCAATATATAGATAGTTCTCCTGAAAATCAATATTTTATTAGTTTAGTTGAAAGAGAATTAGATAAATATTTAAATCTATTTAGAAAAAAATATGATAAGGAAACTTTATTAAAATTATTTAATTTAAAAAATAAACGTAGAGAGTCTATTACCCAATAAATGGGTAAGAGAGCTAAATCATATTAGCTATGTCGGAAGTATATGTTCTTCTTTCTCCTAATTCGTCAATAATGTTGACTTTATAAGAAGAATATTCTTTTGTGGGTAAAATAGAAAGACTTCCTATTTCAATTGGTCTATCAAAAATAGTTGCTGCTTTAGCTAAAAACATTACTCCTTCCGATTTATTAAAATCTCTATTTTCAATAAAATCAGCTGGTCGATTTAAATCAAAAATATATTTGCCTAATTCAAGAATATTTTGAGCTTTTACACCTATTAAATTGTAAGGAATTTTATCTTTGAAATAACTTTCCCAAAGTTCGTCAGCTGTTTTATTTTTGAATGAGTCAAACCTTTCGTCTAAACTTATAAGATCAAAAGTTTTACAACTGTCTACTTTTACAATTTTATAAATATTGTCTGCACCTTCTCTTTTTTCTACTAAAAAATTTGATTTATTTAATAAATACCAAAAAGAACCTACATTTCCGTCTAACTCTGTTGCTTTATAATCATGCATATTATGCTCCTTAAATAAAATTTACTAAAAAATAGTAATTATATTGTTTTAGGATTAAATATGGATTATAGAGAGTAATTCTAAGATAGATATAAGGCCTAAACCTATTGAAATTATGAAGAGTATTAATCCAACTTTAAATTGTCTTCTAGTATGATCAAATTCAATTATTTCATTATTATATTGGTCTAAGTAAATGATTACGGGAATCTTCTTTTTTTTCTTAAACTTTAAATAATCTATATATTTAAAAGACGGTTCCATTTTAAATGCATTCAATGGATCTTCTTTTAAAGAAAGATAAAATGTATAAACTGTTCCTTCTTTTGTTTCTTCCTTTGATATAGCTCTTTTTTCCATAACTAATCTTGGTATTCTTTTTTCTAAGATAAATGGTTTTAATAAATTAATTGATATTGTGAATAAGATTATTCCGAATAAAAAATCGAGTAAAAACATAAAATTTTTCCTATTTTTTTATTTATTATAGCTTTTTTTAAAAATTATATTCTTATAACTAAACATACCATTTTTTGAAAGGTGAATATTGATCCAAAGTACATTTTTGTTCTCCTGTACAATTTCTACTGGGAGGATCCTTATCGTTCAGATAAGTCGCACTTGCTTACAGGCCCCAAGCCGTAGCATAATTTCCTTCCAGGGTCAATATCTTCCTCAATTAAATCCTCAATTCTATCTTATAACAACTTATCCTTAACTTTATAAGGAAAATTTTATATAAAAGGAGTTCTTATGAACACAAGAATCGGAAAACCTACGGCTATTGGACAACATGTAATTGTTGATATTGTAAAAAATATAAACAGAGAGGGTTTCGATAGCCAAGGTGATTTTTCTATACAGGATATTAATCCTAACAATACACCTGGTCAACCAAAATATCATGTTTTAATTGAAGGATATGTTTTTCCAGAAACTTTTCCAAAGCAAATTGTTAATAATTTCTTGTTTGAAAAAAGTTTGAGAAATTTATTAACATTTTTGGCTGAAAAGAAAAAAGAAGGTAAAGAAATTAAAGTTGCTTTACAATCTCAACCAAAATTAGATACAGAATATTTAACTGTTTTGTATTTAATTGATAAAGCTTTCCCGGATATCACATTATCAATCTTTTTTGAATCTGTTAAAGAGGCAAAAATGTATGATTCAGTTGGAGACGCTATTTTAAATGTAAAAAAAGTGTTAAAAACAGAAAATATAAACTGTATAAAAAATTTATATAGTTTAGATATGTTTGATATTTATGAAGATTCTATCTTAAAACGTACAAAATATGATTTTAAGAAAGACCTTTCTGGAAAAAGAGTAGCTATTATTGATACTCATAATTTTTATTACAGAAATTTCTTTGGCATGCCAAGTATGTATAATTCTTCTGGTACACCAACAAGTGTATTAAAAGCTTTAACTACTTCTTTAAAGTCGTGGATTGAAGATAAATATGATTATATTATCTTTGCGTCTGAAGATAAAAGAGGTGTTAAAAATGGTGTAAGATATGCGCTCTATGAACAATATAAAGCGAATAGAGAAGAGACTGACGAAGAACTTAAAGTTCAGATTAAATTAGCAGAAGAACTTTTAACTGATATGGGTTTCAAAATTGTATCAGAAGAAGGATTTGAAGCTGACGATATTGTTGGATCTTATTCTAGATTCTTTGAATCAATGGGTGCTGAAGTTATTATTCATACAACAGATAAAGATATGTATCAGCTTATTTCTGATAAAGTAAAAATCTGGAATCCAATGAAACAGATTTTCATTACAGAAGTAGAATGTAGAGAAAAGTTTATTGTTGGTCCAGAGAAGGTTGTTTATTCTCTCGCATTAGGCGGAGATACGTCAGATAATGTACCTGGTGTAAAAGGTATTGGACCTAAAAAAGCTGCTGCATTAATTCAGCAATATGGAGATCTTAATGGTATTTATAAAAATGTAGATACTATTACAGGTGCTGTTCAAAAAAATCTGCAAGAGAATCAAGAAAATGCATTCTTATCTCTTGAGTTGGTAACTATTTATGACTTTCTTGCTAGAGACGTAAAAGTTAAAGATTTTAAATTTCCTAACTATAATATCTTTTCAGCTGTAAAAGATAAGTTAGAGGAGCTTGAAATTAACGTATAAAGGGTTTATTATGATTTTTAGTAAATATCTATGTCCAAAATGTTTAAAGAGTTTTAAAGGGCAATTTGGAAGTGATAATAAAATCTGTGGAACATGTGGAAGTAGAGCTATGAGAATTCATTATTCATTAAGAGTTCCAAAAGTTTCTTCTTCAAAATATGTTTGGAAAAAGTTTTTAAAATCTTTTTTCGTTTATTGCGAAAGAAATAAAGATTGTATTTATCAAAAGGAAGTAAAAGAGCTTTTCAAAAAGTTTAAGCTTCCTATAACAAAAACATGACTTGTTTAGTCAAATTTTTTTAATTTAAGGAGTTCTTATGAAGAATTTATTTTTATTGGTAGGACCAAGTGGTAGCGGTAAATCAACGCTAGAGGCAAATTTAGTAAAGACTGCACCAGAGCAGTTTCACAAAGCTATTTCAGCAACAACTCGAGAAAAGAGAAAAGGTGAAGTAGACGGAGTTGATTATTATTTTAAGCAAAGAGAAGGTGAAAATAGAGGATTACCTGTTTTTGATCCTTCTGAAATGCTTGAAACTGTTGAATTTGCCGGTAATTTATATGGATTACCAGTCAGTGAAGTATCTGAAACAAAAGATACTATTGTTGTTGTTGAGCCAAATGGTGTTGTTCAAATTACAGAATATGTTGAGGAAAATATGCCAGATACTAAAGTTTATGTTATCTATATGGATATTCCTTTTCAAGTTCGTCTTGACAACATGATTAAAGAAAGAGGTGACGATCCAAAAACGGTTCGTGAAAGATTAGCTAAGGATAATATTGAAGAGACTTTTAAAGCCTTTGGTATTAAAGCTGATTTAACTATCAAAAAACTAAATCCACAATTACATTTTCATGTTCTTGAGTGGATTGAAGTTACTAAGCGTATTTATAGCGTATAGTAACTGTTCCAACCCATATTTGGGTTGGCATTTAACATGCTGCTATATCACAAGCACCAACGTCACAAGAACCTATATCGCAGGAACCTGTTTCACATGCACTTTCTACACCTAATTCTCCACAACCACAAACAGATTCTTCTACCATTCCAGCTAAGCAGCCCTTTTCAATATTTTCTTGTTTTGTTGATTTTTCTTGTTTTGATTCTTTCCACTCCCCTTTTTCTCTTTTTTCTTCAATAATTTTCATAGCTTCTTTACATTCTTTTGTTGTTTTGAAATACTCTTTTATTCCTGCAATAAAGCCTTTTTCATTCATAACTTCCTTTACACAAGAAGAACATGTTCCATTTTCATATAAAGCACCTTTTGCACAGCGATAGCCTTTTCTTGGAGATATAAATTCCTGATATACTTCAATGAAGAAAATACCTATTTCTTTTGCATATATAATTAATGTAAAAAGTAAAGCTAACCAAAAGATATAAGATTTTATATACATTTTATAATATATATATGTTGAATCACCTCTATTATTAATTCCTAGTTCCATGTTTACAAATGATAAGTCAGTTGCTGTATGATAAAGTTTTACGTTTAAGTTTTCTTTTATTTTTTCAGCTATTTTTTTATCTTCAATATATACAGCTAGTTTATTTAATATTGAATAATTTGTTTTTTGATATTCAATTATTTTTATATTTTCTGGTTTAAAGTATAAATCTAAATCTTTAAGATATAGTTCTCCAATTGAATAACCTTTTGCACGAATAGAACCTTCAGTATGGAAAAGTAATTTCATTTTTTTTGAATTTTTTACAGCATGTATTTCAAGAGAATCAATAGTTGTATTTATATCTATAATTTTTATTGGAAGTGTTGTAGATTTTACATATTGTTCTATTTTTTCAGGTTTTAAATTATGTTTCATTGGAATACTTAAAAAAATGATTGCTGCAAAAATTAGTATCCATAGATATTTTAGAAATTTTAATAAAGTTATGTCCGTCATTTTTTCTTGACTCATGTGATATCCTTTTTTGTTTTTATAATATCACATGAATACTTAAAATATTCTTTTTTATTCGAATTTTTCGTTATAAATGAATGCTTGAAATTCTTGAACCTTTGAATTCAACTCTAACTCTATCACCTTTTCTATAATATTGATTATCAACGACAACCTTAATTGTTTCACCAGAGTCAAGTTGAACAATTAGTTCTTCACCTTGCTTTTGATTTAAATTATTTCCTGCTGCACCACCTAGTAATGCACCAGCTACTGTTGCAACAGTTTTTCCTGTTCCTCCACCAATTTGGTTTCCCAAGATACCTCCGGCAGCTGCACCTAATAAAGTTCCTGTTCCATTATCTCTTAATGTTACTGGTTTTACAGAAATAATCGTACCCATTTTAATAACACTATATGTATTTGAATCAGAAACTGTATATCCATTTTTTTGCATTGGTGCACAACCTGAAAATAGAATAGATAAGCCTAAAAATGTGCCTAATAATATTGATTTGAACATTAAATTCTCCTTTTTAATTTATTTTATCATAGAAAAGTTACTTTTTGAGTTCTTCAAAATTTTCTTTTATATATTCTTTCATTATATCTATTTCTTTTACCCAGTCAATAAAATTAAGTTCTGTTCCTGATTGTTTTTCTCCAGCTAGATCACCACTTCCTCTTAGTTCTATATCTTTTTCTGATAATTTAAATCCGTCTTCTGATTCTGAAACATATTGTAATCTTTTTTTTGTAAGGTCTTTTATATTTTTTTTACCAGGGACCAAATAACAATAACCTTGTGTTTCTCCTCTACCACAACGACCCCTAATTTGGTGTAATTGTGAAATTCCAAATCTATCTGCATTTTCTATAAATACATGTGAAATCTTTTTATTACTAAATCCTGAGTCAACCATAACAGTTGCAATTAAAATATCAAATTCACCATTCATATATCTTTCAATAATGTCTTCAACGTCTTCTTTTTTCATTCGTCCATGAATATATTCAATTTTTGCATGTTTAAATACCTTTTTGTATTTTTTTACAGTATCTTTAACATTTACCATATCATTACTGTTAATTGAAGGAACTATTACAAGGGTTTGTTCTCCTTTTTTCATTCTTTCTTCAACTTCTTTTAGTTCTTCAACTGTACTTTTGTCAAAATGGAAAATTTTTGTAATTCTCTCTTTTCTATTTTTTGGTTTTGTTTTTATTTGAAAAACATGAAAATTTGTAAAAATAGACGAAGCCAATGTTCTTGGAATTGGTGTAGCTGTCATATAAATCATATGAGGTTGTTCATTAAATTGTTTATATAACTTTTCTTTTGCTGATACACCCATTTTTTGTTCTTCGTCAATAAAAATTGCTTTTAAATTTTTAAAGCTTAATGAATTTACAGAAGTTGTTCCAATAACTATTGCTGGTTCTCCTTTTTCTAATTTTTTATTTATTTCCGCTTTTTCTTTTGCTTTTGTTTTTGAATGAACTAAAAAGATATTATCCTCTTTAAGGTATTTTTTTGCTTCTTCATAATGTTGTTTACTAAGAATAGACGTAGGTGTTATAATTGCAATTTGGTGACCTTTTTTCATAAGAATATAAGCTACAAATAAGGCAACTAATGTTTTTCCACTTCCTACGTCTCCAAATACTAAAGATTTTGTACCTGTTTTTTCTGAGAAGATTTTAAGTAAGCCCCACATAGTTTTCTTTTGGTCTTCTGTTAATTCAAAAGGTAATAATTCTGACAGCATTTTTAAAAACTCTATATCTTTTTCTGTAACTTTTATACTTGGTATATTTTTTTCGTCAACAGACAATAAGCTTCCTAAAATAATTCTCCATATTTTTTCAAGAGCAATTCTTTTATTGAATTCTGGATATGTAACAAATTCTTCAAATTTATCAACTTTAATAGGTATAAATCCATGCATATATTTTAAGCTTAAATCTAGTGGTTTTAAATTCATTTCTTTTGCAAGTTCTTCTGGAAGATAATATTTGTTTTTTAGTTTATCAAGGTTTTTAATAATCTCTCTAAATGCATGTTTTATTTGAAAAACAGTAGTTCCATTTCTAAGAACATATAATGGTTCAGGAACAACAACACCTTCACTTTTTTGATCAGATATTTCTAAATCTCCACCAATTGCATTTAATTTTGGTTGTTCAATTTGCATAATTCTAAAACCTGCACCAGTGGTAAATGAAGCTATTTTCCCGGTTACTTGCATTAATGTTTCTTTTGGTGTTTGTTTTTCTAAAGAGAAAAGAACTTTTCTATATTTTTGGTTTGAAGAAATCCAATATAAAGTAATTGATTCTCCGTCTTTATATAGCTTTGCTGAAATTCTTGTAAGTTTACTTCCCATAGCTTTTGTTTCAAATTTATCAATATATCCAAAGACTGTAACAACTGTTTTATCTGGATATCTAGCTACGTCTGGAATAGGTATCATTAAAGAAGAGGCATTATAACCTTTTGGAGTTATATCAGTTATAATTTCGTGTTCATTTTCTAGTTCATAGTTTTTTAAAATTAAGTCAGTCATATAAAAACCCTGTATTTTTCTTTTATTTTACCTTATTTTAGCTTAAATTATTCTTTTTTATAAAATTCAAAAGTTTCAACTTCTGTATATGGAAAATATGTTTGTTTTTTTGTTTTTATATCTTCTAGAATAAAAAAGATTTCTTTTTCTTCAATTAATTTATATTCTATATTGTCTTTTTTAAAAATTATATTTTTTATTTTTTCTGTTTTATTTAGTCTTGTTAAATATAGAAGCATATTTATATCTTTTTTGATAAAGAAAATAAAAATTCCTATAAAAACTAATATTATCTGATAAATTAATTTAAAATCTTTTAAGGAAGAAAACATATAAAGAATACTAAAAAGAATAAAAACCAATATAAATAAATTTAAAATTTCATTTGAAAATGAATCAATTTTTTCATAAAAATTTTTGTTTTTATTAAAAAGAAGAATTAATAATATATTATAAATAATAAAAAGTAAAAGATTAAAATTGATTAATTGACCTTCTTTTGAAAGAAGAGTTATTGTTATTTGGTATAAAAAAATTGTACTGTAAAAAAAAAGAAAATCTTTTACTTTTTTATAAAAAGATATAAATAAAATAAAAAATAAAATAAAAAATATAATTAAAAATATAATTAAATATAAGTCTTCTGAAATAATATGTGGATTTATTTTTTTAAGTGGATTATTTATAAATGCCAATATAGTTATATAAAAAATAGAAATATACATTATATATTTTTTCATAATAAATCCTTTTTTTTATCTATAACATTATAATCTATTATTTTAATAGAATTATTTTAAAGGAGCTTTTTATGAAAAAGTTAAGAAGAAAATCAAAAATCTTTGTAAATTTCATTCTTTTATCAAAAAGAGAAAAACTTAAAAGATTGATTGTAAGTGAGATAGATAGTGTGGTTTATATAAAGATTAAAGTTAAATATTCTAATAATAAAAGTTATTGGAGTAAGTTTGCAATGAAAAAATCTTTTATAAAGAAATTTATAAAGGCTAAAAAACAAAAAAATAAAGAAAAGTTAAAAGAAATTAGAGAAATTTCTCTTGACTTATTTACTTAATGAAAGGACTTATTATGAGTAAATTAAAAAAAATGAAAAAACAAGTTGAAAAAAATAAAGATTTTCAATTTAATTATAGAAATTTAAAAGGTTTGAAAAAAGAAGAACTTAGAATTTTAGATAATTCTATCCCTGTTGGTTATGAGATTGAAATTAAATCAAAAACTAAAAATGCATATTCTTCAGATTTAGAAGCTATTAAATTAAGTAAAGGTCGTTGGTTAGTTATTGATTCTAATTATATGAATGGGAAATTTAAAAGTTTAAAAAAGCTTTTAAAGGAATTTAAAAGAACAAGTATTTAAAAGGATTTAATATGGTAAAGCTAAGAAAAAATATAGAATGGAATGTTGTAACATTTGGGTTCTTAGGAACTATTGGGAAAGAAGAAATTCTTAAAGCTCTTTTAAATTATGAAAGAGACGGTTTTGATATTGATATTATAGATATTACTGTGAATACATGTACATGTACAATATCTTTTGCATATATTGAAAAGGATTAATTATGGAAATTTCTGTTACTGAAAGTACTTTTAAGAAAAACTTAAAATTACAAACTGGGTTAAATATTGTAATTGTAGATATGGATAGTTTTTTAAATGAGTTGCGTGAAGCAGCTATTTTTGATCTTAAAAATAGTATTTTAAATGATACTTTTGGAAAAGTTGTCCATACTGTTTTTGATATTTATGAGGTAGAAGATATATCTATTCTTGCTTTTTCAAATAAAGCAAAAATAGAGTCTCTTTCTTCAAAATATATTGCTGATTTAATTAGTTCAGATAAATTGTCTTTTGCTAAAGAAAAAGTATCATTAAAAAGACCTACGACAAAAACAATTGAAAATGCAGAGAAACTTAAAGCTCTTCAAGAAGTTATGTCTTCGATTGGTTTTTATGATAAAGAGTATAGTCATTCTGCTAGATTAATAAAATCTGTTTTTATTCAAGAGCTTGTTTTTGTTGATTTGTTTAAGCCTTTTCTTACTGGAAGAGGTGTTTTAAAGTCTTCTAGTTCAGTTGCAAATGCACTATCTGTTCCAGAAGGGTATTTAGATCAAGAAAAACTTTTAGAATATAAGCATTTGTTGGTAAAAATTTTAAAAAGAAATGTATCTCAGTTAGAAGGTTATTTATCTAATAATCCTTGGGACAAAGAATATATTAAAGACGCTATTGAACGTCTTCAATCAGTTATTGTTAATATAGGTGAAGCTTCCTAGTTTTAGGAGGCCAGCCTTTCTGCTTCTTTTTTTAAGAGCTTTGATTTTTTATTGATTATTTGTTTATAACTTTCCATTTGATAATTTTATTATCAACTGCATAATTTGCCATTTTATCTGCTTCTTCATTTCCTTCTATACCCGCATGTCCTTTAACATACTCTATTGAAACATTGTCTTTTAATAAATCATATAAAGTATGAGCTTCTTTAATTAATTCTAGATTCTTTATTCCACCTTTTTTTGTCCAATTGTTTTTTTTCCAATTATAGGCCCAATCAATAATTGCATTTCTTGAATAAGAGGAATCTGTTTTTATTGTACATTTTTCTTCAATTCTTTCTGCTATTTTTAAAGAATGAATTAGTGCTTTTAATTCAGCAGAATTATTCGTTCCATTTTCTTCAAAACAACCAGCCATTTTAGTTACTTTATTATCTTTATAAACAATTAATCCAGAACCTGAAAGTCCTGGATTTCCTCTACATGCTCCGTCACAATATATTTCTACCATAAACTAATCCTTCATTGCATATTCAATATCAAATCCAAAAGATTTACCTAGTTTTTTTTCAATAATTTTTGCTTCTTCTTTTGATAAGTTTTTGAAATATAATGAATCAATAAGATCTTCACCATTTTCAAATTCTAATTCTTGATTTGAACCAAAAGAAACAGAAAAAGGTTTTTTCTTTTTTAAACATTCTTTTTCTAATTTTTTCCATTCTTTATTTTTAAAAATAGCAAATCCTGTAACTTCAAACTCGTCAGCATAATCTTTACTTATTGATACTAAAACTTTACTCATGGTATATCCTTTTTTTATTTATTTTACTATTGTTTTGCTTTAAATAAGGTTAAATTATCCCATGTAATGGACAATTTAATGCAATTGGTCTTATTTTTTTTACTTCTTCTAATGATATAATTTTCTTTTTATCTTTAGATTTATATGCCATAAGGTTTGCTTGATTAATTGAACATGTACATTTTGGTGCTCTTACCCACCAAGATAATCTTCTAAAATCTTTTTCAAATTTCCATGTTTTTTGAAGTTTTATATCTACTTTATCAACTTTTTTTGCAAGTTCTTTTAATTTTTCTTTATCTTCTGTTTTTTTTATTTTTTTAAATATATCTATTCTTTTTTTGTGAAGATTAACAATTTTTTGAACTTCTTTTTTTGATAAATTTTGTGCATTTATAAGACAGCTGTTTAATAAGATCATATGACCTTTATAAGTCATTCCATTTTTTATTTTTTTCATAATAAAAGCCTTTAATGTTTTTTTTTATTATACATTTATAATACTTAAACGGAACTTTAAATATTGTTGCTATAACAATATATTCTATTTATAAAGGAGTGCCAAATGAGCACGTATTTAATAATTGGGGGAATGTTATTATTATTTCTTGTTGGTTTTTTTTCGAAGTCAACAAATAAAGACGACTTAGACGGAGACGGAATACCTTGGTATCTAGACGACCACATTGGTGGTTAGTCTTCGTCACCCTATTAACTACTTCAATTTGGAGTAAGCCCTTTTAGTCTTTCTGAATATATTTCACTATCTGTTTTATGAAAATCTAAAATAGTTAAAAAATTTATATCTTTTTTTATGATATATTCAATATTTTCTTTTATTTGTAAAGTTAAGAAAGGTATTTTTTCTCTATTAAATAAATCAACTTTAATAATTCTTGATTCGTCTATTGAATTTACTTTATCTTTTTGGAGTAAATAATAAATAGCTAATAAACCAATAAGTTTTGATTTTATTGGTTTTGATATTTTTGGATTGTAAAAAACAATATTTCCTAGCATACCTAACTCTATATAATCTTCTTTATCTCCTATTAATTCTGGGAAATAAGATAGTTGTCTTGTATTTCTAAGAATTGATCTATTAAACTTTTTATCAAATATTGTTTCAATTTCTTTAAAATTTTCCGTTGTTATTAGTAATTTATGCGTTTTCCAGTAATTTTTTTCTTCTTGTATTGATATTTCTGCCCATAAGAATCCTTCTCTTTCTTCATTTATTAAAATAAAAAAATATCCTGTTAATTCATTATGTCCATATGTATATTCAAAGTCTTTAATTTTTCTTAAAGGAGATTCAATATCAAAATCTCTAAGATTTAACTTAAATAAACCTGTTTCTTTATCAAAAAACTTATTATAAAGATTTTCAAAATACATTTTTTTTAATTCTTTTCCAGTTAAAATCATTTATTATCCTTCACTTATACTTAATTCTATTCCATTAGAAGTTTGTAAAAATCCATTTACTTTTATTAAACCTTTATGTACTTTATCATGACAATTTTTACATAAAGGTAATAAATTCATTTTATGATTCTTTCTTGTTGAACCAATAAATCCATTTTCTGCCATATGTTGTTCTTTTATATGGTGAATATCTTCAGCTTCTTTTCCACATATACTACAAGAACTAACAAGAACTTTTGCATTATATTTACTTTTTTTATTTTTTATTAATCTTTTTTCTTCTGAAAGATCTGTTGCTATTTCGTCTCTGAATTTATATGCTCTATTAAGAAAACTTTCAGGAAGTTTTAATGATTTTGCAAATTCAAGGCCATAAACAGAACTACCACTACCTGCTTTTAGTTTTCTATCATAAATTAATATATCTTTTACTTCGTCATATTTTATACTTAAATGTGCACTTGTTACAGTTTTTAATTCTTTTATCTCTTTCATTTCTTCTAATTGGTGTAAGTGTGTTGATAAAACAAATAATGAATTTAAATTAACTAATTCAATAACTGTTGAAGCAACTATACTCATTCCAGAAATAGTTTCTGTTCCATGACTAATTTCGTCTCCAAGAACAATACTATTTTTTGTAGCTCTATTAAATATATTTTTAAGTTCTAACATTTCTATTGCAAAAGTAGAAAGACCTTTTTGTAAATTATCTTCACCAGAAATTCTTGTAAAGAGAGAATCTTTTATAGTTAGTCTTAAACTTTTAGCAGGAACTGGAATTCCAGCTTGTGCTAATATTGTTGCAATACCTATACTTTTTGTAAGAACAGTTTTTCCTGCACTATTTATTCCATAAAGAAGAAAACCATTTAAAAAGTCATTATTTTTATTAAATAGGGTCTCTGTTTTTATTTTCGATAAGTTTTTATCTCCTAATACTATATTATTCGGTACAAAAACGCCATTATCTTCAATAGTTTCAACAATTGGGTGTCTGAGTTCATTTGCTTCAAAAAAATTGCTCTGAGCGGAAATTATTTCAGGTATACAATAATTTCTTTCATTTAATAATTTGACATTATTTAAATAAAAATCAACATATGCAATAAATAGAACAGATTCTTTAAAGGAATTTGTAAAAGATTCATTTAAGTTTTCTTTAATAAAAGATATAAACACCTTTTTAACAAGACTAATCATTTTAGAGAATAACAATGTACTTTTATTAGAAATATCTCTAATTTCACTTGTTGTTAGTTTTATAGAGTTTTTTAGTTTTTTCTGTTCTATTTCTCCATAATCTTTAATAATTGAATCAATTGTTAATTTATGCTTTTCATATTTATTTTTAGTTATTTCAAAGTAATAACCTTCTGTTTCAGTTGAACTTACTTTTATTTTTTCTTGAATTGATTCCTCTATCTCTTTATGAATAGTTTCAATTAAAGAAAGAGAATTTTCATATTCAGAAATTAAAGAATCTAATTCTTTAGATATACCTTTGCAAATAAAGTTTTCATTTATATTTTGTAGATTATATTTTTGAAGAATATCTACTTTAAATGTACTTTTTGTTTTTTCTATTGTTTTAGATAATGAATCTATTGTATTTTTAGATATTGAAATTTCTTCTACTGCTAATAATTTATCTATTTCTACTATTTTTTCAAAAGAATATATAAGATTATATAATTCAAATGGAGATAGATTTTCAAGTTCTATTTTTCTCCAAATTCTTTCAATATCATAAATGTTTTTCATATGTTTAACTATCTCTTCATTTGATTTATTTTCTTTAAATTTATTTGTTAAAGAGAGTCTTTTTTTAATTTCTTTTTTATCAAAAAGTGGATTTAAAATTTGTTCTAAAATAAATCTTCTTCCTATTGCTGTAATACCTTTATTTATAATCTTTGAAACAGAGATTGATTTATCTGAGTGAATATTTAATTGTTGAATTGGATTATTTCCAAGATACATAAATTTTGCACTATTGATTTTTTCAGGTTTTTTTAAGTTTTCAACAATAGATTTGTTATGATCTATAATAAATGAAATTAAGACACTTAATGTTGCACTGGCTAACGGAAGTGTTTCTAAGTCTAAATCTTCAATTGGTGATAAGAAACCTTTTGATTTAAATACTGTTTCAAATAACTTATTTTGAAATGATATATCTGTGAATGATTTAACTTCTTTTTCTGTTTTTGTAATATATGGAATTTCCATTGGATTGATATTATTAATAATTCTATTTTCAATATCTTTGTCAAAAATAAATACAAGCTCTTTTATATTATGTGTTTTTATGATTTGTTCTATTTCGTCAAGAGGAAGTTCTTTATCTTCAAGTGTTCCAAAATTTTCATAAACAAATGTTTTTCCAATAGATAGATCAATCATAGTAAGTGCAGCATAATAAATATCTTGTCTATTTTTAGAAACAGATATTGCCGCTATGAAGTTATACTGATCACTATTAATATGTTCAATTGTTGTTCCAGGGGATAGTATTTGATCTACATATCTAATAATGTTTGGAGGAGTTCCTTTTTGTTTTACAATTAATATGGTCCATTTTTCTTCTGACATTAATTTATCTAAATGTTTTTCTAATGTAACAGAAGGAATACCACATAGATATGGATTTGATATATTTGTTTCTTCAATCTTTTTATTTTTCTTTGTAAGTAAAATATTTAATATTTTTGAAACTTCTTGTGCTTTTCCAATATTATCATATTGATATATTTCATAAAAGCTACCAACTTCCATTAAAATAATAGTATTTTTTCCATATATTTTTTCTGCTTCTATTTGTAGTTCAAAGTAGTTTTCTATAAGTAATTTTTTTTCTTTTTGTAAGATTTTATCTAAATCCATTTCAATACCCCATAATTAATATATATGAGGTATTATATATAAAGTTTTCTTAAATTATGCTAAGTCTTTTTTATATTCAATAAGTTTTTCTTCTTTTGACAGATAAATCATTTTAACTGTTGGAATAAGAGAGCCTTCAACTTGAATTCTAGAAAGAGTCTTATTCTTAAATTTTAGTTTGTTTCTTAATTTAAGTGCTTGATTTAACCCTTGTATAACTTTTATAGTTGCTCTTTCTGTAATGTCATTATTTTCTAAATCTATTTGTTTATCTAAAAATTCTTGTTCTTTTACTTTATCAATGATTGACTTTTCCAAATCTATTTCAAATGCAATTCTTGGTGGAATTGTTAATGCTATTTCAACTCTTGGTATTTTAAATCCAATATTTTCAAGATTTTCCTCAAGTTTATCAATATCTATTTCTGGAACGTATTCAAATGCTTTATCTTTTATTTTACTTATTTTGTCTTCTGTCTTGTCTAAGGCTATTCCTATATTATCAAAAATCTTTTTCATTATAAATCCTTTTTTCTATTCTTTCAATTTCTTCAGTTGCACGATAAACGATAACAGATTTAACTTTATCTAAAGCCTGACCTAAGAGGTTTTCACCCTTCCAGTTTTCTTTTTTTTCAGAAAGAGGATTTTCATAATGTAATCCAATGCCCCATATTTTATCAACGGGAGACGCTTCAACAAAATGTTGAGGTGTACTAATCATTTTATGAAGGAGTTTCTTATTTTGAGTAAATTTATATAAATTTCCTAAAAAAACAATATCTTCTTTGTAAGAATCCCATATTTCTTGACTAAAGTCTTTTACTTGTCGGCCTAATGCTTTTTGTTTTCTTGGATCTGAAGTATTTAAAACTCTTTTTAATATATCTTGATCATTAAATAATTTAGCTTTATGGTAAAACATGAATTGTTCAGCAGAAGAAAATATTATATTTTCTTTATCTTTAAATGAAGTTTTGAACCATTGAGAAAATTCTGATCCCCAAAATAGTAAATAATCTTCTGTTATTCTATATCCTTTCATTATTTACTCCTTTTTTACACAATTAAATACAGGAATAATTTCTCCATTCTCATTCTGAAAAATATCAATCTTTGTTCCAAATACTTTATAATAAGACATATTTAAATAGTTTAATGGACCTATATATGTTTTCAGAGGAATAGATTTTAACTCCCATGAATCATTTAGAGAAACTTTTCTTGTTTTTGTTATTTTACAGTAAATATTCTTAGGGTTTTCTTTGTAAGCTTTTTTTACCTCACTTATCTGTTTTGTTTCTTCTTTTATAAGTTGTTCTTGAAGAGTTTCGTATGTATATAAACCTAGACCTAAAAGAAGTAATACAGGTATTAATGTTGCAAGAAGATCAAAAAGTTTCATTTTATCTACTGATTTTTCTTCTTTTAAATCTTTTTTAGGTGGTTTTGCTAACATATCTGTATAAGTATTTTTTCGTCTTTCTTTAAAAAATTTCATTTTATTTCTCCTTTATTTTTTTTACTTCTTTATGTTCTAACCTTATTTGATTGTTTGAGTCTTCAAAATTTTCAATAAAGTCTTTTTCAATTTGTTTAAATTCATATTCATTTGCAAATCTTATTTTATTCCAACCACCAACAGCTTCAATAGCATTTCTTATCTCTTTTTTATATTTTGGCATTTTCGAGCCATAAAGAATAATATCTCTCTTTATAAAGTCGAGAATTTCAAGAGCTTTTATATCTTTTTTTCTAAGTTTTTCAATATATTTTATAATTGTTGCAGGACTAGGTGCACCATATCTAAGATCTTCTTTTTTCAATAATTCTAAAATTGCTTGAATATAGTCTTCTCCATTATATTCTTTTAATATTAGAAAGTAAGTATCAATAGAAGACCCTTTAATTTGTTGATTTTCTGATAATAAAGAGTTAATTAATTGTATTCCTCTTATAAATGTTTCTTCATTCATTTTCTATTCCTTTTTATTGAATTTTCTCTTGAGCTTTTTGCATATTTTTTAGAAAGTTTTATAAATTCTTTACATGCTAATTTAAGTTCTTTAAGTTTAAGTAACCTAAAGTGTCTTTTTCTATCATTTGAATTAATTGTTTTTATTAGTTCTTCTTTTGTTAAAGATCTTCCATGAGGATAATAAAATCCACTAAGAATCCATTTATTTTCTTTTTCATTTGTTTGAATGACTTGTGATATTCTTTTTTCAATCCAAAATGAATCAATTTTTCCGTTTTCAATAATTGAATCTCTGAAATCGTCATTATCTATTTCAATAATATACATTCCAGTTAATGTATTTATGTCATGTTTGTCAATAAATAATCTATTTTGCATATTAATGTCCTTTTTTGTTTTTTAGCCATTCTTCAGCTTCAATTACGCCTGACTTGTGAATAGTTTCTTTTTTCTTACTTAAAATTCTTTTTACCGCAGCAGCTCTTTCTGGAAATTTTTGGTCAAGAATTTTTGAAATAGAGATATGTTTCTCTAGTTCTGGTTTTTTTGACCAGTTATCTATTGTAATTTCTATTACATTAGTAATTTCTTCAACTGAATATCCTTTTTCTAGCCAATGAATTATACTTGTTTGTAGAGATAAAGGAAGTTCAGAACAAAAATCTTCAACAATTTGTGTTTCAGAGGCAATCAATTTGTTTTTTGGGTAGATTTCCATAGAAATTAATCTATGAAATTTATGACAAATTTTTTCTATATCTTTTTGATATTTAGATAATCCTTCAAAAAATTGTTCTGCTTCTTCTAATCTTGTTTCAAACTTTCCATTATAAAGAGTTTGAGGTCTTAAATATTTAGACATTTCTGGATTAGAACCCCATATTTTTGTAAAGTATACATTAACTTTTTTAAAATCAGATACAGAGAATGAACCAGATAATAGGAGGTTTTTTATTCTAGTTTTAGTATCTTTTGATATTCTGAAATTTCTATCTGCGGCATGATTTAAGTGAGTAATAATTTCTTCAATTTCTAAAGAAAAGTCTTTTGATTTTACTTTCCCATTTGCTTTTTGTAATATTTTTATATCTTCTGCATTTAAAAATCCATTATCTTTTAATGTTTCTGAGTATAGAATTACTTCTTCTTCTTTCATATTTAGTTCTTTTATTAATGTATTTAAAACAGTTTGTTTTTTTGAGGAAAGAGCTAATGAAAAAGATATGAATCTATTATAATCAAAATAATAATTTTCTGATTCTTGTCTTTTTTCTTTTTGTAAATCAATTAATGATTTTAGTGTAGAACTATTTAAATTCAAAGTATGCTCCTGTTAATAATATTGATTTAATTATAGCGAGATAAAGTTTAAATAAAGATTAATATTAAGAAAGGTTAAAGAGTTTTTATTATATAATTTTAATATATAAAAAGGAGAAGTTATGGACAATAATGAAAAATTTGATATTTTATTAGGTGTATTATTATCTTTTGAAGAGAATAGTGATCTTTCTGTTATAGAGTATCTTTCAGGAGAGGGATTTTCTTTTGAAGAATTTGTTGAAAAAAAAGACATTGAGCTTATAAAAAATATTCTTAGAGATTTTGAAAATGCTAGTTTGTTTTCAGTAAATGAATATCTTTTAGGTGAAGGGTATAGTGAAGAAGATATTCAAATTATTTTAGGAGAAGAATAATGCGTATAGTTTTTTTTACAGGCGCTGGAGTATCAGCTGAAAGTGGAATTTCTACTTTCAGAGATAGTAATGGTTTATGGGAAAATCATAAAATAGAAGAAGTTTGTAATGCGCATACTTGGAAGCAAAATAGAGAACTTGTTTTTAAATTTTATAATGAGAGACGAATTCAATTAAATAAGGTTGAACCAAATCTAATTCATAAGAAAATTGCTGAAATACAAAATAAATATGAAAATGTTGAAATAATTACTCAAAATGTAGACGATTTGTTTGAACGAGCTGGTTGCAAAGACGTAATTCATGTTCATGGGGAATTAACAAAAATGCAATGTACCGCATGTTCTCATATTTGGGATATAGGGTATAAGGAAATTGATCCAGATACCGTTCGTTGTCCTAAATGTAATTCAAATAAAGGAGTTAAACCAAATATTGTATTTTTTTATGAAAATGCACCAAAATATATGGATATGAAGAGAGCATTTAGAAAATTAGAGAGTGGAGACTTACTAATTGTTCTTGGTACTATGGGAAATGTAGTAAATATCCATTCAGAGCTTAGTTTTACACCAGCTAGTACCATATTAAACAATTTAGAAAAAAGTCCTTATATTGACGATTCTAGAATAGATTATGTTTTTTATAAAAAAGGAACAGAAGCTATTTTAGATATAGAAAAAATTATAGAGGATAAATACTTAAATAGTATTTGGTAATTTGTATACCCGATTGGGTATACTTAAATATTTTTAGGACAAATAGTTCTTCTAATAAACTTACTTCTTTGCTTATCATTCATTTTTGAAAGTTTTTTTAGAACTTTTTTATTCTCATAAGCAAAAATTCCAAATGCAGCAACACTATCTATTGGGATTAATCCTAAATTAGAACTAAAATATTTCGTTTTTGTGTAAAATTCCCATTCTTTTTTCTTCCAGTCATTTATTAATTGTTCTATTGTGCCATTCATAAAAAGAGAAATCAGAGAAGCAAAAATAAAAGAGAACATAATAATTAGAAAAAAAGTAACATAAAATGGATTACTGAATTCTGAAGCAATGATTGCTCCAATGAAAGAAATAGGTATAAACTTGGCTAAGATAAAAGGTAGTTTATATCTATTTATATATTTTTTATCATTTAGTTTGTATTTTTTTATAAAATTTTTTTTATCATAAATTTCTTCAATATTAATTTCATTAACCATTTCTTTTTCTGAAGTTGCTAAATATTTTAAATATTGAAGCATGTTAATCCTTTTTCTTTTTTAGTTTTTCTTTCTTTTTTTCTTCTTTCATTTGAGATAAACGAATAAAACCTCCAGCAACAGCACCCATTGCTGCACCAAAAAAGAACAGTTTTATTAAACCAAAAAGACCAGAAGTATCTCCTATAAAATCCATAAAAACTCCTTAAATTTTTTATATTTTAACACAAGGATAAGGAGAAAACAAATTCTCCTTATGGTGTTGTAGTTACCGTATTGTCAGTAATGTTATCTGTATATCCCTCAAAAGGATCTTCTGCTGGATCAAATAAGAACATAAATTTAAATACTCTTTGACCTTCTTCATTAAATTTAGGTGTTGTTTCCATTTGAACAGTTGTTTTGTTTGGATTACCAACTTGGAATGTTCTAATATTATTATAGATTTCTCCGTCTTCTTTTATCTCTGTTGGATAAAGGTGTTGATTTGCTAATTCCCAAATAATATTTTTTGGATTATCTAATTGTTCAATAACTTCGTTATATGTTAAATCATGATCTGCATAGAATAAGTAGATCCACGTATTTTGAGGATATCCTCTTTCGTCAGAAACATACTCTCCTTCATATACTCTACCAAATGAAGCACCGTCTTGTTTTTCAATTTGTGAACGAATTGTTCCTCCTGCTGCATTTTGCAATAATTGAAATAAATCAGTTGTTATATTGTATCTGTTTTCTATCATATCAGAAGAAAATTCTTGTTCAACAAATGCTGGTGCAGTTTCACTAGTTGAATAGTTTGCAAAACTATCATTTGTTGCAATATAGAAAACATTTCTATCTTGTGTATATGCTGGAATATCTGACCAATATACTTGTGTTTGTTGTCTACATGTATCTGGATCATAATATGACGTTCCGTCATAAACGGTTTCAGTTGTTGTTCCGTCTCCATTATCACAATAAAGAACTTCTTTTGTTTTTTTAACTTTTTTAAAGTTTATTTGTTTAAATACTTTCCAAGTTTCGTCTGGTTGTTTTATTATGTATGTTTCGTCTTTAAACTCAATTGGTTGAGTTGTTGCATTAACTAAGTGATCGTCAACCATAAAAATACCATATTTTGGTTTATATGTTTGTTCATATTTTATAACAGTATATAATTTATAAGTTTGACCATTATCAAAATCGAATGCATTTGGTTTTAATATTCCGTCAATAGATCTTACTCCTGCAATTTCTTTTGAAGAATAAGCTATTTTTGTTGGAGAAGGATCTCCAATAGTATATTTGATTCTATCATATGATTGATTTTCAATCATAGCTTGGAAAGCTTGATCTTTCATTTCTGTTTGAAATGTCATATCATAATCTGTTGATAAAGAATTTATTTCTTCGTCATAATTTATTCTTGGTCTAGAAATTCCAGTTAGAGCTGTATCTTTAACTGTATATACTCTTGTATTATCGTTTTGTACGACAATTTCATTTAAAGGTCTTGTTTCTCCGTCAGCAAAATAACTTTTACATAATTCGTCTGAACAACCTGAATTATCTTCAGAATCAACACAGCCAACTTCTGCTTTTAATAATGTATTTGTATCAATATTTGCATAATGTTTATATGTTGGTTTACAGTCTAAATATTCAAAACAAGCATTTTCACAACCTTCTTCTGTATAAAAACCTCCATTTACTTGATCTGGACCGATTCTATGACTTGTATTTGTACAAATATGTAAAACACTTGAACTATTTCTTAGGTCAATAACTTCACCATTTTCACATTCAGAAGCTTGATTAACTAATTGTCTAAATGGACAAAAGTAAATATCTTTATTTGTATATGTAACTTTAAAATTTGAAATTTTAATTTCACCAATATTTTGAAAAGCTTCGCTATTTTTTAAATTATCTATACCTGAAACACCTTTAAACATATATGGTTTATAAAATTTGAGTTGAAACTTATCACCTGTTTCTAAAATTTTATATTTTTTATGAATAGTTGTTCCTCTTAAATTTGTTACGTCTTTATCAAAAACAACAACTATTGGGTCTTCAAGTCTATTATCTACTCTTATAATATCTGTTTTAAATTTAAAAGGTTTACTTTGAGACATTAACCATTCACTAAATTCTTCGTCTGTTCCTTCAAAATTTTCACTTTTTGTTACAGTTATATCAAATTCAATGTCTTCAATTTGCATAGCATTTGACGTTGTTATTTCTTTAGTTGTTATATCTGAGAAAGGCCAAATATTAAATTCAGGAATATTCGGTATTAGTTCAGTATTATCTAGTACATTATATGGAATACAACTTCTTTCTTTATAACAATTCTGGTTACATTCTTTTTCTGCTTCGGCTGAACTTACTTTATAAGGATCTCCATTTGGATTTGAGAAATCTGGATATAAAGTATTTGTCATATCTGGATATGGGCAATAAAAAGCAGGCATTAGTTTTCTTGAGATATAGCAAGAAATAGTTCCACTGTTTGTTTTTGATTTAACTAATGATTCCATGTCAGCAACATAATCATATGCTTGTTTTATTTTTCCAACATTTGTGCTTTTTATATTATCTGCTGAAGCATTATCTGGTAAAAAGGTAAAATTTTCTCTATAAAATTGAGAAGTATTTTGATCTGCTTCGTCAGCGTCTTCTGCTGGTTGAAGATATCTTTCATTAACTATTGATCTTCCTGCACCTGCTGGTTCTAATCCTTTTGTTAAAGTATCTGTATAGTTTTTTAAACTATATTCATGTCTAAATGTTTCATTTTTTGCAGCAACTTTTGCGTCGTCTAATTTATCTCTTTGTACTTCAACTGATTCATTGTCTTCAATTGATTTAAAATATGCGTCTCTTGCTTCTGTATATTCTTCTGTCTTTGGTTTTTCGTCAAAAGTAGTAAATTGTTCTCCTGTTTCTTTGTCTTCAATTATTCTAATACCTCTAGAATCTATTTTTGATTCAGTACTTGAAACACCTGTTTCACTTGTGTATGTAAATGCTCCTTCAATAGTATCTTTTGGTAATCCGTCGTCACCAATTAATGCTTCTTCTGTATCAGAATTATTTGTATCAATTGCTCCATTGACAACAGATACTGAGGATTCTGAAGTGAAATATTCTTCATAATTTGGAGCTGGTGCGTCAGTTCCTTCTGCTGGAACTTCTGCATGTAAAACATTTAAAGTTAGTAATGATAGTAATATTACGGAAAAGTATTTATTTCTCTTTTTCATGATCTGTTACCTCTTTGTTTTCAAATTTATTAGCTAGTAATGCTTCATAATATGGCTCATACTTTTTATCTAATTTTCTAATTTTATCGAAAAAAGATTCTAAACTTGTATCTCCACGTAATAAGAATTTAAATTCACAGGTATTAAATGTTGGTTTTATTCCTTTACAATGAGCAAGAGCAAGAGCTGGTACTTTTTTTAATCCAAAATATTCAAAAAATCTTGGATCAACTTTTATTCCACTATTGTCTATTATTTTTTTTCTTTCAAATAATGGTTTTTTATTTATATCGTCTTTAATGCTTATCATATAATCTTCAAAATTCTCTGGAAATCCAATAAAATATTGTTTTGTTAGAATATCAAAGCCATTTTCTTGAAGAATTCCTACCTGAAATAAAATATTGTACATAGTTTGTTTTGGTACACTTGTTGAAGTAAAGTATAAAATAAAATCTCTTTCTTTATCTAATTCTTTTTGTATTTTTTGAATTTTTTGATTAACACTTCTAAATTCTTTTTTTGTTAAAAAATCAAATCCTTGAAAATTATTGTTAACTATATCATTTACAAAATCATTATTTATTTCTTTGTTTTTTAGGTAAGAATAATCTTCAGCTCCTTTATTTATCTTTAAGTGTTGAAATTTACTCATATCGGCAACATTGTTTTTTTCTAATGCTTTATAGTCAATGTTTTGAGCATTTAATGTAAAGCAAGTAATTGACGTAATTAATATACCTTTTATTATTTTTTTTAACATTTTTTATACCTTTCTATTTTATTGTGGACAAAAATATGCAAATGCATAATAATCTCTTCTTTCCCAAATAACACTAACAAAGCTATCTTTTGAGCCAGGAATATTTGCTCCTGTTGTTGTTGCAACTGGAGTCATTCCAAGTTCATGTGGTCCAGCTACGGTTGGAAATGCTCTTTGAGGAACATATTGTGTTTCTATACCAATAGGATATTTTTGTGGTTTACACATAGTGTCTGTAATTTTTGCTATACTGTTTTTACTACCTGCTACTCCAAAATTTGTTTGTTTATATAGGAACGGATTAGGCAGAACACTTGAAGCTCCATGTAAAATATTTATAGATTGATATAGTAACATTTCTGTATCTGTTCCTGGATCTTGTGATTCTATATATCCACCAACTGGAGCAAAACCAAGACAACCTACACTATAATACATTGTATTTCTTACAAACCTAAGATATTCTTCTCCTTTATTTATATATTCATTTACAGTACTTCTATCACTTGTTGTATAATTTATATTTCCGTCTTCGAGACCATTTACTTTTATTCCACCTTGGTCAAAACCATGCATACTATGATCAGCAACTGTTGCTGCACAGTTAATAACTGTGGATAATAAACCTTGAGGTGTAAACATTAATACCATTTGTGCAATCATATTTTTATACATAATATCTTTTGAATACATTGGCATAAATTCATTAACTACTGGTAATTGTAAGTCTCCTTTTGCAAAACAAAAAATAGGAATTTTCTTTTTAAAAATCATTCCCATTAAAGGAACATAGATAAAGTGACTCCAAACAAATTCGTCTCTTCCTCCTTCTGATTTTATAGTGCTTCTTGTGTGTCCAGATTTTATTATATTTCCTCCTAGATCAAGATCTGCAAATGGAAAATAAAGTGGTTTTTTATTGTTTTCAAAATAACCTATTGGTTCAACCATATGTGCTTTAAATCCAACAGCTTTATCTAGTCCTTTTCCACAAAAACCCCATTCAAAAGTCATTTCAAATTCAGACATAAAATAACCCCAATCCGTTGAACTAAATATATTTTGTAATGGAGCTTTTAGTTTAGTTTTTTGTTCTGGTGTTATTGAGCTTGAATCAGCACCAACATAATTTGAATCTGGCATAATTGTTGCAAATAAAGTTGATATACTTAATATCATTGTTAATAGTATTTTTTTCATGTTTCTTACCTCACTATATCTTTTAATGGAATTTCAAATTTATATCTTTTGTCACCTTGAAGGTGAATTAAAGTTGGATAACAAGATACATTGAATGATTCTTCGTAACCCTTTGTTGCCGGGAAAAACAATCTAGGATAATATTTTTTATCTAATTGTAAAACATTTATATCTGTAACCATATAAATACATTCAGCTTGTTCTCCTGAAATCTTTTTTACAATTTTATCATAAAATTCTATTTGTGCGTCAGCTTCTTGAATAGTGTTTGCAGTTATAAAACATACGTCTAAAGGAACTTTATTTTTTACAACAATTTTATCTCCTTTTTTCTTGTAAAGTCTTCCGGCTGGATTATATATATTTTCTTTAACTATAAATTCATTTAATTCAACACTTTTATTATTTTTTGAACATATTCCTAGTTTTGTATGAGCTGTTGCATTTCTTCTAATTTCTTTTATTAATTTATTTTTTACATATTCTTTTGTTAGCTTTTTTTGTAATTCTGCAACACCGTCTTTTAAAACTATAATGAAATTTTCTTCAACAATTGGATATTGTGCACCTTCTACACCTAAGTCAATATATTCTTTTTTCTTTGGAATATCTAAACCAAAAGCAAATAAAGAAACAGAAATAAGTGTTCCCAATAGTATTTTCTTCATATTATTGTCCTTTTGTTATTTTATACATGGCATGTGCTTTACCTTTTGTTAATTTCATTGTATATAAAATAAAATTAGGTATTGTTTTTTTACTTCTACATTTATTCAATCCTTCAGCTAGGATATTATTTGCTCTTGCGTAGTTTGGTGTAGAATCCGGTGCAAAATTTTTAAAGAAACTTTTACCATAAAATAAATATCCTTCACATATATTTCTATCTTTTAATGGTTTAGAGAATAGTCTAAGATATTTTTTTGCAATTGGGTGGCCAGCAACATTCATATAGTTATTTACAACTATATCTTGACCTATCCAACCAGCTATTGGATTATTAGTTTCTTCTACTGCTTTTGCTAAATATTTAAGAACTTTTGGATAATTTGGCATATATACTGTCATTTTCTTTCCATAGTCAACTGAATATTTGCTTTTTGTAAAATAAAGTTCATATAAAGCTTTTTTAAAGTTTTTATTCTTTAATACAACTCTTAAATCTTCTTTTGTTGTTGCTTTTGGCATACCAGTTTCTTTCATATACGTTTTTATAACGTCTGATTTCATAACTTTATTTAAAGTTACTTTGTAGTCAAATTGACTGAAAGGGAACATTTCCTTTTTTGCTTTTTTATCTAGTGTTGTTCCAGCATTTAAGATTAAAGATAAACTAAATAATATTAAAAATATTCTTTTCATTATTTTTTTCCTCCTATTTTTTTCATTATTTCGTCTGCTTGAGGATAGTAGTTTTTAGCTATATTTAATTCAAGTTCATAATCTAAACCTTTTTTATATTTTGCTATACCTCTCATATAATAACATTGATTTTTTTCTGGTTTTTTAAAAATTAAACAACTTCTATCTGGAAATAATTCTAATACAAGATTATAATTACCATTTCTAATTAACCAGTCACTAACAAGAATACCTTCATGTCTTTCTTTTAGTTTTTCTGGATATTTTTTTATGAGAATATCATAGTACTTTCTTGCATAAGCTTCATTATGTTTAACATAGTCAAAATAAATTGCATATAACATTGATTTTATAAATGTATCATTTTTAGCTTGTAAATGTTCCGTAATTCTCTTTCTTGTATATCCTTTTTCTTTTATAAGATATTTAATGTAGTCTTTATATATATTTTTCTCTTTTGAAAAAATAGAATATTTTTGATTTTCAGAAATTTCTTTTAGATTATTAAGTTTAAATTGAATCCTTACTTCAACAAGAGGTTTTGGATTTTTATATTTTGGAAGCTCTATTTTATTTGCATTTCTAAGGTAATCTTTTAAAGATTTCATAAAATTTTCGTTTCCATGTCTTTTATAGATAAAATATGTTTGTACTTTTCCTACATTTGTATCTACTATAAATTTTATATCAGCATATCCTTTTGAATTTTCTTTAACTTTAAAAGATTTTTTTAATTTATCTTCAACTTTTGCAACATAAGTTTTCATAGCATTTTTATCAATTTCTTTTTTTTGCTCTTCTGTTTTTTTTACATGAGTTCTTGCATGAGATTGTATCGCTGCATTTGCTGAAGTAAATAAAGTTGAAATCAAAATAGTACTTAAAATAATTTTTTTCATTTCTATATCCTCTTTTTTATAAATTTCTTAAAAATTATAGCATTTTTTGAATTTTTTTTTAGATTTAAATCTATAACTTAGTATAAGGTAATAAATTTTAAGCAATGCTTAAAGTTTATCCTTTAATCTTATTTTAGTTTTGAAAGGAGCCAACATGTTGAGTAATACTCTTTCTGTTGCAAATCTTGGCCAAGCGGTAGTTGCTCTCACAGTAGAGCCTTCTTATGCGGGAATTGAATCAAATAGTGCTGAAAAATCAGCTAATACAACCTTAATCTTATCTTACAAAAAAATATAATTCTTGCACTTTAACCGAGGAGGCCCCCAAGCTTCTTTCAACTAACCCCTCCTAGGGGAGGGGCTAAACTTATTTAACTTATCGAAAATTCATATCCAACTTTTTTAAATGCTTTTATAGGATTTAAATGTAAAAGTTCTTTAAACGTTTTTCTTAATGAAGATATTGACGATTCTATTATTGAATCTTTCGTTAGTTCTGGTTCTTCACATGTTGCGTCTAATAAATTTGAAACGTTTATTGTTTCTTTATAATGACGAACAAAGTACAAGAAGACATAGAAGTCAATTTTCTTTTTAAAAGTGATTTCTGTATCTTCTTTTTCTCCTTTTATCCAAACTTTTTTCTCTTTTACATTGATTTTTATCAAACCTCTTTCTATCCATTCACTATTATCTTGTTTTAAAATATCATACATATCAATTTCTGTTAATTCTTGATTTATTATTTCGTCAAGGTTAAACTTTTTATAAAAATCTATATGATCTTCTTTTACTTTTTCTCCAAATAGTATTATTTTTGCATTTTTGTTTTTATCTCTTGCGTCTTTAAAGAAGTTTAAATATTTTAATCTATATTTAGCTTCATAATGTACAAAAATATAATCATAATTTCTTATTCCTGCGCAATATTCTGCTTCCTCATAGTCATTAAAATAATCAACCATTGCAACCATTTCTGATTTTATTTTTTCGATAAATTTATTTGGTACTTCATGTTTCTCATTAAATATCAATATTCTCATTTTTCAATTTCTCCTATTTTAAGATTGAACTATCTGTAAGTGTATTTAGATTAAGGTTTATTTTACTTTCTATTGGAAATAAACCTTTCTTCTCTGTTGTAATGTCTGTAAAAGATACGTCTTTATATCTTTCTTTTATCTTTTCTTTTATTTTATAAAGGTTTGTTAGGTTATCAACTAATATACCTTTTATTTTTGGATCATTTGCTATATAAATTCTTCCGTCAGCAAACTTTTCTACTTCTTTAAAAGATAAGCCTCTATTATCAGCAACTGATTGAATAAAATTTTTGTATGTTGGCATAAGTAAATTATCTTTAAGATATTCTTTGTTTTCTTTATCTAATGGTTTGAAATAAGAAATTGGTTTTTTATATTTACCAGCAGCTAAATAATCTTCTTGAACACCAAGTTTTTTTGCAAGGTCTCCTAGATTATAATGAGGCATAATAACTCCAATAGAGCCTATTATCGCATTTTTATTTGCATTTAATGGTTTGATAGCAGAAGCAATATAATAAGCTCCTGAGGCTGCCATAGCTTCAACATAAACAGTTACCTTCTTTTTATCATTAACAAATTTTAAATATTCTGATAATTCGTCACTTGCTGAAGGAGAACCACCTGGTGAATTAATAATAACTAAAAATTCTTTTGTTGTTTTCTTAGATAATTCTTTATCTATTTTGTTCATTAATGTATCAACATATCCAATAGTTATTTCTTTGTTAATATTTAGAACAGCAATATTATTTTTATTTTCTTTTCCTGGATTAGGAACTATCCCTGATTGAATTAAGATTTTACCAATTACAAATAATTCAACTAAGAATAAAACCATTATCATGGCTGTTTTTAATGTTGTATTAAATAGCCTTCTTTTTACTTCTTTTAATTCTTCTTTAACTACGTCTATATTTTCTTCCATTTTATTTTACCTCTACTTTAATATCATAATGTTTTTCTAAAAGTTTTTCTTTATCTTTTACAACCATACTTGTTAATACAAGATATTCTTCAAGAGTGAAGTTATCTTTTCTTTTTGCAGTTGCAATAAGTTCTTTATATTTACCAGTGAATAAACCTTTAAAGAATTCTGAACTAATTTTTCCCATATTATTTGGGTCGTCTTTTTTGTATTTTTCTATTATTTTTATAAAATGTTTTTTGAAGTTTTCGAAAGAAAATTCTTTGTCTGAATCTATATCTAATAAAAATCTATTTAGCTTTTTAGCCGATTTAAATTCTTTTGCATTTGCTGCATACATTGCATATACTAATTCCGGTATTTTTTTATTTATGAATTTTAAATTAATTGTATCTATATATGTAAAATATTTTTGATTCATTTTAAATTGAGCTAACATTTTATCGTCAACTTTTCCTTTTAAACTTTCTGGAATTGTTGTTCCGTTTTGATCAATAACAACAGAATAAAAATCTTTTTTTGAAATTGTTCTAAAAGAACTATCACCATTAAATGTTAATAGATTATCATTTACTCCAAACGATATTGAACCTTTTCCATTTTTGTTTCTATCTAATTTTATATCAAATTTTATAGACATATCTAAAGGAAATAATATATTATAAACTTTAGCTATCTCTTTTTTTGCTTCTGGATTTTTTAAATATTTTGGAGAAACAATATCTTTAAGTTTATTTATTGGTCTTATTCCTTTTAAGTTAATATCTAAATGGTATTCATTTCTTGAAATGTTTTTTCCATTAATATTTTTAAAAATAGCTTTATCAATAGATAAAATATCCTCATTGAGTTTTTTTGATTTTGCCTTAATTTTTAAATTATCTATTGTACATGTATAATTAAAAAATCCTGAACAAGATACATTTTTATTTGCGTCAAAATTTACTTCTAAGCCTTCAAAGTATGTATTTGCTGGTCCTTTAAATGAATTAAAGTTTCTTACAACATTTTCTGCTTTTGCTTTAAAATGATTATTTATTAAAAAAGCTGTTAATCCAAGCATTAAGAATCCGGTTAAAATAATTCCTAATGTCAAATTGAAATATGTTTTATCTTCTACTCTTTTTTTCATAGTTTAGTTCTCCTTAAAATTTATTTTGATTCCCCATTGAGGGTCAATTAATATTTCTTTTTCATATGAAGATTTTGTTCTTTGAGATTTTAGTTTTACTTTCATTTTTCCATTTTTTAAAAGAGTTTTTATATCTAGTTTTGATAAAGGTTTTCCACCAAATTTAGATAATGCATTTTTCCAAATTGTATAGTTACAACCTTTATTTACCCATTTATCATTTTCGTCTTTTTCCCATTTTGCATTTGTACAAATATATGCTTTTGGTTTTTCATATATATCTCCAGAACATAAAGGACATTTACCTAATGATTGAACCTCTTTCATTGGTGGTGTAATCCAGTTTTTAGGATCTTCTCCATGCTTTCTTATAATATCTATGTTTTTTCTTAAATCTTCTTTATAAAAATCTAAAAATTGATCTAAACTAATTTCTCCTCTCTCTATTTTTTCTAAGAGTTGATTCATTTTTGCTCTTTTTATAGGAGATACTATTTCTTTTGGTACAACTTTAATCATATCTCTTGCTCTTTGTGTTGAAATAATTTGTTTACCTTTTTCTTTTATCCAAGGTTCAACACCTTCTTTTTCTGCTGTCATAAGTTCTTTTATTATTGTTGAACGTGTTGCTGGTGTTCCAATACCATTTTCTCCTAAATATTCTTTAATTATCGGATCGTCAGGATATAGATTTGATATATTTTCAAGAGAACGTAAAAGTGTTTCCATTGTAAATCTTGGTTTTGGCTTTGATTCACCTTCATTTAATTTTACAGATTTTATATCAACAGAATCACCTTTATCCAACTCAGGAATAGTTGGCTCAAATTCAGCAATTTTTTCATTTATATTTGGTGTATTTATAACTTTGTATCCGGCTTTTTTTGGTCTATTTTCTTTAAAAGTCATATAATAGTTATCAAATAGGTGAATCTCTCCTTTTGTTTCTTCATATTCATAAGAAGGCATGAAATTTTCAATATATCTGTTTGCTACAATTTGAAATACATTTCTTTGCATTTGATTTAAAGAATTATAGACTGTGTTCAAATCTTTTGCAGTTGGTGCAAGTCCACCATGTGAAGTTACTTTTGCTGAATTAAAAACACTTTTTCTTTTTGGAATTGGACCAGAAAGGATTTCTTTTATCTCTTCTTTATGCATTACTTTTGCAAGATTTTTTAAAATAGTTGGAACAGCTTCATATTCCTCTTCTTTTAAAAATTTTATTGCAGTTCTAGGATATGTTTGTATTTTAAATCTATCATATAGGTTTTGAGCTATTTCAAGAGAATCTTCTGGTGATAAAGAATATTTACTTGCTAGTTCTGCTTGTAATGAAGTTAAATCATAAAGTTGTGGAGCGTTTTCTTTTTTTATTTTCTTAGAAAATGAATCAATTAAAAAAGAACCTGTATCTTTAATTCGTTCTAATAGTTTTTCTGCTGCCTCTTTATCTTCAATTTCTTTTGAGTCTTTTATAACTTCTTTTTCTTTTTTTGTTTTTTTATCAATTTCTTTAATTTTATCTCTTCTAATCACATTAACCGAAAAATTTTTATTTAGTGCCTGTACAGTTCCCGTAATATACCAGTATTTTAAAGATTTATGGTTTTCAAATTGAAGATCTCTTTCAACAACCATATTAATTAATGGAGATTTAACTCCGCCAAAGACGACTACTGATTTTTTTCTTGCAAGATATAAAGTTAAAGCTCTACTTAAACTCATTCCTTCTGCCCAATCTATATATGCTCTTGCATATCCTGCGTCAGCCATTGTTCTATATGGAATATTTATTGGGTTTTTTATTGCATTTTTTAAAGCATTCTCGTCCATTGAACCCATTTCAAGCATATAAGCTACTCTATCTTCTGCTTTTGCATATTCAATTACTTCCATTGCTAATGCTGCTCCTTCATTATCGAAGTCAGAAGCAATAATAATTTTTTTAGCTTTTCTTAAATGATCAACAGCTCTATTTAATAAATCCATTGTTCTAGATTTTGGTTTCTTTTTAAATGGTTCCGGAAAACAAAATACTGTATTTTCATTCCAATCTTTATATGCTTCGTCATAATCATGTGGAAATTTTAATAATTCAATTAAATGTCCTTGAAGTGGAACTATTGCTATTTTTTTATCAGCACTATATGCTGGATACCATTTTTTTGTATATTTGCACCCTAGTACAGGTGCTAATCCTTCTACTTGACTATCTTTTTCAGTTAAGTAAACTTCGTCATATATAAATTCAGACATTTCTGCTCCCATTTAAGTTTTTTTTAATTATATACTATCTATATTTAAGATAATCTTAAATTTACTCTGAATATACCTTTATTACGAAGCTTTTTGCTTTTAATCCTTTTTCACTACTATCTAAGAAATCACATTTTTTACAATTTTTATCATATTTAAATGTTTCTGTATAGATTAAAAGAGTTCTTTTTTTTGAATCTTTAAATACACCTGTTCCAGCTAAAAAAGAATCTACATTTGCTTTTGATTCTTGTCCCTCAAAAACTTTTATTAGTTGATTTTTATTTCCTCTAACTAGTTTTCTAAGTTTTAATACATTTTTCTTTTTATCTATATGAACAACTGTACCACCAATAAATTTATTTGAAGAGTCTACTTTATTTATTTCTTCAGAAAAAGTATCTTTTGTTTCTTTTTGTGTTGCAACTGCGGCTAATTTATTGTTTTTGAATAAAAGAACTTCACCTGTTTTTGATTTATAATATTTTAAACCATTTCCTGGTTTTGCTGGTAAAAGATTATAATCTTCTGGTGAGGCTTCTTTATATGTTTTTTTTACTTCTGAACCAAGTACAAAATTTTTATAAAGAGTAATTTGCTCTGAAGCAAAAATTGTTGAAGCTAATAATAATGAAGATAAGATCATTTTTTTCATTTTCTATCCTTTGTGATTTTTTCTTTAATTATATCACATAAATATTAAATAGGGATTAAATTAAGTTTAAGTTGATTCATGTTATTATTCTAAAAATTAATATAAAAGGGTTTGATTATGGATATTTTAGTAAATAGAAAAGCATATCATGATTATGAAATAATTGAAGAATTTACAGCTGGTATTGTATTGTTAGGACCAGAGGTTAAAGCACTTCATTTAAAGCAAGTTTCTTTAAAAGATAGTTTTGTAACAATTATAGATAATGAAGTTTTTTGGAAAAATGGACATATGGCTATTCCGTCTTATGTAACATTAGATAGACCTGACGAAAAAAGAGATAGAAAATTGTTATTAAATAAAAAAGAAATTAGAAAAATAAATGAAATGATTAAAGAAAAAGGATATACAGTTATTCCATTGAAACTTATTAAAGTTAGAGGAATGTATAAATTAGTTATTGCTGTTGCACAAGGGTTAAAAAAATATGATAAAAGACAAAAATTAAAAGAAAAAGATCAGAAAAGAGATATTCAAAGAGCTTTAAAGGATTATTAATGTTATCTAAAAAAGAATTGTTAAATTTAAAGAAAGAAAATTATGAAGAATATGTTGAAGTTCAGTCCGAAATAAGAAATTCTTTTCCTGAAGAAAATTCAGAACTTCTTTGGGCTCTAGTTCCAGTAGAAGATATTTCTATTACAGGAGAAAAGAATATTCTTTATATTGTGATTCAAGTTTTAAAGATTGATTTAATTAAGGGTGTTATAACCTGGAAGGATCCACTCGGTTTTTATGGAAGAGGAGAAACTTCTGAATTTAATATTTTAAATCCAGAAGCTATAAATTTAATTCCAGAACGGGAATCTTAATCCTGTTCTTATTGTGTATGCATTATTATCTGTATTTTCAGAATCAATAAATTGTTTTCCTTCTACAAATACAATTAAATCGTCATTTAAATAAAAATCAGCACCAATTCCATAGTATGGTCCTGTTCTTGTATCTGTTGTGCCTGAGTCAAAGTTTTTTGACCATGCGGCAAAATAACCACCTTCAATATGGATATTTGTTTTTCTTGTTACGTCATAACCTAGAATAGGACCTACTTCACCTGTTGTAAAAAATAATGAGTTATCATTTATATTTACACCTGTTAGTTTTATTGCTCCTTTAATTCCATATGTAATATTTGTAGAACCAATATACCCTACATATCTTTTTGATATACCAAAATCAACTCCAAGATCTCCACCTGTTGTTCCATTTGCGTCTTCATAGTTTATATATTTTGCACTCATTTCAAGAGAAAAATAATCTGATTTTGTATATTTTTTTGGTGAATAAAAAAATGTTCCACCTTCATAAGCCATTAAACTACTTCCTGCAATAATTCCAGCAGTTAATAAAGTTAGTAGTTTTTTCATGATAACTCCTTTTTTTTTATTAATTATAATCTATTCTTTTTAGAAAATCTTTTTCATTCTTAAAACAAAGAATAACTATCTTTATGATAGATTTGATTTTATACAAGGAGTTTGCTATGAATGCAACTAAAACATTAAACGTTAGAACTATTGCTGCTGAATTTGGTATTAAACCAAAAGAGGTTAATATTGTGTTAGCTGAATTAGGCTATCAAAAAAAAGGTGAAAAAGGCGGGTGGATCCTTCTTCGAGAAAATTTTGGAGAACAAAAAGTTTTTAAAAATGACAAAGAGGAAAACATTCCTTTTGTTGTTTGGAATGAACAAATCTTAAAAAATAAAAGAGTTATTGAAGCTATTGACTCTTATCTTGGTTATCCAGCTGATAAAGCTGATAAAAAAGAAGTTCCTGTTAAAAAAGACGGTGATAAAAAACCATTTAAGTTTGACCGAGATACTTTTAAAGCTGAGTTTAGAGCTATGGACGGACACAATGTTCGTTCACAAGGTGAAATCATTGTTGATAATTGGCTTTATATGAATGGATTTGTTCATGCTTATGAACGAAGAGTTCCTATTGAAGAAGAACTTTATTGTGACTTCTATCTTCCTACTCATAAAATCTATATTGAGTATGAAGGATTAGTTGGAACAGATAAATATGACGAACGTCAAGAGAAAAAAAGAGCTTTATATTCTAAATATGGGCTTAAACTGATAGAACTCTTTCCAGAGGATATCAAAAATATTGACGACGTTCTTCCGTTGAAATTACTTAAATTTGGAGTTCAGGTTGTATAACCTGTCTCCTACCCTTATACTTTCAGGATCTTTTTATACTTTCTATATACATTTTCTGCTATATTTTTTAAAACTTGAACAGGTTGTTCCTTCTCTTGAAAATCTTTAAAGAATGTTTTAAATGATATATTCTCTGCTGCTTCAAAACCTCCAATAATGTAATTATACATATCATATTGCTTATCTGGTGTTTCTTTGAAAGTATATCCTTCATATGGTTTTAAATTTTGAATAATTGTATCCTCTATATTTTTATATATAGATATTAGTTTTTTATCTAAATCTGATCTTTCTTTTTCTTTTCCTGCACAACGTTTTTCTGTTTCAGAAAAAGTACTATATTTTGAATTTTTAATCTTTTGAAACATTGGTGTTCCATACTTTCTTACATAAATACATGGATATTTTCTTTCTATGCTTTCTTCTAGTTTTTCATAAACTTTATCAAGAATATATCCTCTTGCAGAAACAAGATTTCCATAAATAAATTCTCTTTTATTTCTTAGTTCTTCTTTTGGTCTTGCTCTAAACCATGTATCTGTCATATATAATTGATCATAGTTATCTCTTACTAGAGTTCCTGCTTCTTTTTGGAAAACCCAATTATCATAATCCCAGTCTTTTATGTTTTTAAAACTAAAAATATTTTCATTCACTCCATAATCATTTAATATGAAGTAATCATGTTTTTTTAAATCTTTTTTCTTTTTTAGTAAAAAATCATTTACTTTATACCATTCTTCTTCAGATAAATTATCTGATTTCTTTTTATTTATCCCTAATTCTTTCATTGCTTTTTGAACTATTTTTTCATTCTTTTTTTCTCTTTCTTTTATTTTATCTTCAATTTTCTTTTTCATTTTTGTACTCCTCTTTTAATCTATCTCTAACTCTCATAAGAAGCCTTCCTAAATTATTGCTTCCTTCTCCATTTACAGTTCCCCAAAATGTATCACCCCAATCATTTCTTTCTTCTATATATCCGTCTTCTTTTATAAGTTTTTCTCTTAATTCTTTATTTTGTTTAAATTTTAAAAGTAAACATAGTTCCATAACTTTTACTTTTATATCGTCCCAATCTTCTCTCATTAAAAATGATAAATCTCCGTCAAATAAAGTTTTTTGAGTTGATAGCTCTTTTTTTGCTACTGTTTTTGTTTTTGTTGGTAATTTTAATCCTCTAATTCTTTCATGCCAATGAGGATCTTTAGATTTTAATGCTTGATATAAATGTTCAGAACTACCATAAGTTTGTTTATCAAAGAAAAACTCAGGAAATTCTTTTTCTAAAGCTTTATCTTCAAAAACTATTGAACATGGATACATATTACTTAGATATCGTTTTTCGTCTTTAAATTCTACATTATCCCAGTTAATCATAATTATCCTTTTATCTGTTTAAAAAATTTATGTTTCTTTGGAACTAGAACTAATGTTTCCGGGAAGGAAGCAACTAAACAAACATTTTCTTGCTCTGTATATTTTTCAATATCTTTTAAATCTAGAAAATCAATTATTATTACTCCTTTCTCTTGTTTTTTTAGTTCATTTTTTTGTTTTTTTAAGAAATGAATTAATTTTTTATATAAAACCTCTTCTTCTGTTTTTAAGTTTTGAGGTAATACTAGGTCTTTTGTTTTTTCTTTTAGTAAATTTTTGTCTTCGTCTGTCATGTTTTTTAAAAATTTTAAAGCATATTTTTTCTTTGTCATAATAATTCCTTTTTGTTATTTTATCATTATTCTAATTAATCTTTGATTAAGATTTTTAAAATATCCGCTTTATCAAATAAATATTGTCTTGTTTTTACAGGAATATTTAAGTTTCTCATTTTATTTTTTGTATCTTTATCCATTTTCCTTTTTATATAGGGTGTAATAATTACTTTATTTTTAAAAATACTTGCAACCATTGATTTGTCGTCTACTTTTACAACAATCTCTTCATTTTCTTCCATTTCTTCTCTTTGTGCTTTTGACATAACATATCCAAAAATTTTTAAACCAATATCCGTAGCTTTTACAAAATCTTCTTTATATTCTAAGATAATAGTTTCTTCATTTCTAAAAATTATTTTGGGTTTTTTTGTTTCAACTTCTTTTTCTAAAATATCAAATGTTCGTCTAATTCCTTCACTATATTCTTTTACAAGTTTTGAAACGTATTCATGTCTAAATTTGTTTCTAGTGAAGTTTTTATTATCATTTGATAAATCATACGAATAAGGAATATTAAACGCTTCTAGGTATAAAAGAATGTCATTTTTAGCTACATGAATCAATGGTCTAATTATTTTATATGTTTCTTTATTTGTAACAGGGTCCATACCAAATAATTCCATAGAACCTGCGCCTCTTGTAAATTGCATTAAAAACCATTCTGTTTTATCGTTTAAATTATGGCCAGTAATTAAATTATCATATTTTTCCTCATGAATGATATCTTCAAAAAAGGTATGTCTAATATCTCTAGCTCTTTTTTCAAAGTTTGAATCACCTGATAGTCTAATACTTAGCATATATAATTTTTTATTGTATTCTTTTGCTAAGTTTTCTGCCATTTGTTGTTCTAATTTTGATTCTTCTCTTGTATTATAATTAACAAAAGCAATGTCAAATGGAATATTTTCTTTTAATAATATATGAAATAAAGCACTAGAATCTGTTCCACCTGAAAAAGCCAATAAATTTTTTTTATTTTTTAAAGTTTCTTTATATCTAATCATTTATATTTCCTTTTTTATTTGTATTATATTCTTTTTTATATTAAAGATTGTTTAATTTTTAATTTGATATAATTATTAATTCAAGGAAGGGTAAATGATCGCTTGCTTAAAGCAAGAGGAAAGTCCGGGCTGCGGTAAGGCAGAATTCCTTCTAACAGAAGGCCAGAGTAATCTGAGGGATAGTGCAACAGAAAGTAAACCGCCTTAGGGTAAGGGTGAAACGGTGGTGTAAGAGACCACCAGTCTTTATGGAAACATAAAGAGCTATGTAAACCCAATTTGCAGCAAGAAATACCAGGTAAGCCTTACAATAGGAGTATTTCGCTTGAATCTATTAGTAATAATAGATCTAGATTAATGATCATTCATGACAGAACCCGGCTTATAGCCCTTCCTTTTAAACTTTAACTTAGGATTTTATTTTTATGAAAAAAGAAGAAATTGAAAGAAAGATAAAAACTTTAAAAAAAATAATTGTTATTCAAAAAAAACAAATTGAAGATAATGAAAGTTATCTTCGTAAATTACAAAATAAATTAAAAGAGGATAGTATTTGAAAGAAGTCTTATCTATTTTATTAGATTATTTAGAAATGTATTTATTTTATATATTTTTAATAGTTATGGCTCTATATTTCTTTAATCCTGATATAGTTATTCTGTTTTAAAGACTACTGGGTCTATGCAGACTAAATTTTTATTACAATCTTCTAAAAATTGATTTTCTGCTAAGTCTAAAAAATATCCATTATTGTTTGGTAATTCATTTATAGCTGTTACTATACTTTTATAAATTCTATGAGAAATCTTTTTAGATATTTTTGGTTTTTTCTTTGAATAATATATTTCTCCAAAATGTCTTAATTGTTCTTTTTTTATATCTGCTCTTTCTTTTGAAGAAAACCAAGGTTTCTTTAATTTATTCATTTCATATTCAATTAATAAATTTGTTTCTCTTATTTTTTTTATTTCTAGATTATATTTTAAGCATATGTTTTTTATAAAAATGAATTTTTTCTTTGAAAAAGTAATTACTTTTACTTTATTATGGGATTTATTGAAGGCAATAGAGTCGATCCCATATCCAAGGATTTCTCCATGAATATAAGGATCCTCTATTGAAAGAAGCTTTTTGAAGGCATTTTCCATATTTCAGGAAGCCTTTAAACTGAAAGTTTTTGTTGTTCAGCTTTTTCCATTTTTTGGATTTTTGTTTCCACAGTCTCATTAAGAGAATGTAACTCATTGATAGCATTTGACATTTCTGGTAATGCTTTTCTTTTAAAGTTTTCAACGTCTTCAACAGCGTCAATTGCATTTCTAACAGCTTGTCTAAGTTTATCAATATCCATAGTAGACGAAGCAGCTTGTTTTTGAATCTCTGCACCTTGATTTTTAAGCATTTCAGACGTACTAAGAATAATGTTATTTGTTGCGTCATTAACTGCTTTTGTTTTTTCAAGAACTTTTTTCTGATTAGAAAGACCAACCATAATTGTTGCACCAATTGTTAATGCAGATACGGTTACATTAATTGCTCTGTCAACACCTCTAATAAGCTCTCTATTGTTTTTGATAAGCATATCAATGGCAATAACACCTTGTCCTGTAACAGCAAGTGTTTGTTCAAGGTCAATTAAATGTTGTTTAATTGAAAAAGAAACCTCTTCTTGTAAAAATTTTTTACGATCTTCGTCAGTAGTTGTTTGAATTTCTTCTTCAATCAATCTATCTAACTCTCTAAGAATCATAATTTTTTCTTGAAGTTTTTTAGTTGTTTCTCTATATCTTTTTTTGTCTTCTTCAAAGATAATATTATCTTCTTCTAATGTTCTTTTTCCCTCTTGTAAAGATCTTACAATTGAGTCAATTACTGAACGAGTACTTTGGAATTTTGTAAAGTATTTGTTAACAGGAGAATAACCTGTAATCATATGAAGGATTCTACCAATAAATCCTGGTTCAAAATCAACTTTACCTGGATCAATATCTTCAACCTGAACTTTTAAATCAATAAGATTATTTGAAACAACATTTGAATCAGAATCTAAGTCAGCCATATTTTTAATTGGAGCGTCTAGTGCACGAGATAAACTTTGTAATTCTGCAATCTCTTCTTTCCCAATTGAAGTGATATACTTATGTGCACTGATATTTTTCTTATCAGCATTTAATAGCTCTTCTTTAATTTGGTTTGCTTTTTCTGTTAATGCAGGATCTTCTACAATTTCAGCTTCAATTTCTGTATTTGCTACTACTGGTGTATTTGCTTTTGTTGTTTCTGTCTCTGCAACATTTAGTTCTTGTTTTGTTTCAGTCATTATCTGTCCTTTTTATGTTTTTATTGTTATTATGATATCAGAAGTTATCTTAAAGAATATTTAAATCTTCTCGTTCTATAAAAGTTTTTTTGAATTCTTCTATATTTTGACACTCTTTTGTTTTTATAAATTTTTCTTCTTCAAAAGAATACACTGCACAAGAAATTAATGCTAGATTGTTTATCATTCCTTTGTTTTGATATAAACCATATCCTCTATATGTAAATATCATTTTTGATTTTTCTAGTGCTTTTCTTATCCAGTCATAATTAGATAGTTCTCTAATTAATTTAAAATCAATAACATATCCAAAGTTTGACTTTTCTTTATTTAAAAGAACCAATGAAATGAATTCCATATTTCCAGGAATGTTTTCATGTAAAGCTATCATTTCTAATAATAGATTTAATCTTTCTTTCAATTTTTTCGATCTTTTTAATATCAAACTTTTTTCTATCTTGTTTTTTAGTGTTTGAACTTCTTTTTTAAATTCTGAAAAATCTTTATATTTGTTATCTCTTAGCTTATCCCAGATTTTTATAAAATCTTCATTAACTGATATTTTTTTTCCTAACATGTTATATTCCATTTACAATTATATATTCTTTAAATAGATCAGGTAAATTAATATTATGCTGTTCTAATATAAAGTTTGAGGAGGTGAATTCTTTTTTCAGTTTTTCAATGAATAAAAGAACGTCATTATTTTTATAGAAAAAGATTGGTCTATGCGAATCATAGTTTCCATTATTATCATGAATATGAAAATGAATTCTTTTTCTCGCTTCTTTAAGCTGTTTTAAGAAAATTAACCAAGATTCATTTGATTCATTTGAATGAATTTTTTTATGGCCTATATCAAAAGTAAAATGCATATTACTATCTGCATTATCCATTAATTTTTTGTAGAAATCTAAATCTTCATATGTATTTTCTATAAAAATTGGTTTTTCAAAAATATCTATAAGTTTTTTAAAGTTTTCATGGATAATATTTACTTGTTCTTGTTCTGGAATTTCCTTGCTTTCTTTACTTGTAGCATGAACTATAAAATAATCTATATTTATACCTTCTATTAGTTCTGCTTGTTTTTTCCAAATATTTAACCACTCTTTTTCTGAATGTTCATGTTTATTTAATACTTTAGCTTCTAAAGATAAATGTATTATATTGTCTGCTTTTCTTGTATTAAAATGAGAAAAAATAGTTTCCATTGTTTCTGTTTTTTTTACTCCTCGTCCTTCCTCTTTTGAATAACATTCAAGTCCAAATTCTAGTGGAGAATATTCTGATACATAGATTAATTCTCCGGCTACATTCCTAAATTGTTCACAATTATCAATTTTAAAGCCTATTTTATTCATGTATTTCCTTTTTGTCTTGTCTTAACATATAAAATAATAGCATGAATCCATAAACAAACGTTGATAAGAGGATTACACCAATGGTAACTGATTCAAAAAGTGAATAAAATTCATAATTTTTAGGAATTGAATGTAACATAATAATAGATAGGGCCCCTTTTATTCCAGCTAATGTTAATATAACCCACCCATTAAAACCAACATAGTCAATTGCTCTTGTTTTTTTACCAACTAATACAAATTTACCCATAACAATCATTCTAATTAAAGTAGTTGACACAAACATAATTAAAATAAGTTTCCAATTTTGTATTAAATCTGAAACATTTATCATACTTGCCATAGTAATGAATACAAATATAGCAGCAATAAAACTAAAGGTATCTATTGTTGAAATTATATTTTCTTGGTTTGTTTTTGTTGTAACCTGTCTTTTCATAAACTTAAATAGATCTTTTTTGTTTTCTGGAGAAATAGATACTTCAGCTTTTTCTTCTCTGAGACTTTTTTCAATAAGTGTTGTTAATGTAATCACTGAAATAATAATTGCAAGTAATCCAGATACATGAATCATTTCTGCAAAAGTGAAAGAGGCATATGCTGTTCCAATAATAATAACAAGTTCTTCTTTAAATCCTTTGAAAAAAGAAAGTATTTGATAAGCTAATAGACCAATAATTAAACCAATTAAAGTTGAGATACCAAAAGTTTTTATAACAATCATTGGAATAGTTGTAAAATCAAAAGAACCAGCTAAAATCCAAGGTAACCCAATACCATAAAAAGCAATCATTGCTGTTGCGTCATTTCCTAATGATTCTCCTTCTACTAACACTTTTATATTGTGAGGGACGTTTTTAAATTGAGAAAATATATTACTTACACTAATAGCGTCAGTTGCCATATTCATAGAAAATAATGCAACATATGCGCCAATAGATAATGCTCCACCAAATATTCCAAAGTAATATAGAGAAGTTCCTAATAATATTGATACAGTTACTGAAAAAACAGCTAAATAAAGTATAGACCATTTGTATACTTTTATATCATTCCATTTTAGGTGTATTGCGTCAGCCATAATAATAATTGGAATTAAGAAAAATATAATTTGATCAAAGTGAGCATTTGTTTCAAGATTTAAAAAATCTGGAAAATAATGATAAATTAAATAAGACAGTACAATAATACTGTGAGGTAAAGGTATTTTTGTTACCTTTTGAATAAGTGAAGATACTAAATATATTGCAATAATTGATATTAAAGCTAATTCGATTGATATATGTTCCATGATTGAAGTCCTTTTATTTTTTTATTTATTATAGTCGAACTTTTCTTAAATTTAGGTTATATTTAAGCGTTTTTATGATAAAATAAATAAAAGAAAGGGAAGTTATATTTATTGATATGGTTACTTATAACAATAACATGACTTTATGTCTCAAATTTTATAAAAGAGGAGTTCTTTATGAGTAAGTTTTTAGAGGAGCTTGAAAAAAAGCTTCAAAAACAACAAGTTGATCGAAGTCTGAATAAGACATTGAAAGACTTACCTGCTCCTTCACAGTTAAAAAATTGTGAATTTGCAGCTAAGACAATTATTGATTGGCTTATGGCAGGTAAACGTTTATTAGTTGTTGGTGATTATGACGCTGACGGTATATTAGCAACAACTATTTTAATTTCATTTTTAAGAGAAGCTGGATTTACAGAGGATTTTGTAGATTATTTAATTCCTTCTCGTCTTAAAAATGGATATGGTGTATCTCCGGATATTGTAAAATATGCAAAAGAAGAAGGCTTTGACTTTATTGTTACTGTTGATAATGGTGTATCTGCTAATGCTGCTGTTGATCTAGCAAATGAGTATGATATTCCTGTAATTATTACAGATCACCATACTGCACCAAGTGTTCTTCCTTCAGCATATACTATTGTAAATCCACGTGTACCAGGTGAAACTTTTCCGTTCCCTTTTATTAGTGGAGCAACTGTTGCTTGGTATTTAGTTGCGGCTATGAGAGCTGAAATGGATATTGGTATTGATATTAGAAAATATCTTGACTTTGTTGCCATTACAATTATCTCAGACGTTATGCCGTTGAACGATATAAATCTTCCACTTTTAAAAGCTGGAATGAAAAAAATCAAAAATAGAGAAAGATTTCTTTATGAATTGATTTGGAATGATTGGTCCGCACCAACAATTAATACTACTGAGATCTCTTTTTCTCTTGTTCCTAAGATAAATGCTATTGGAAGAATTAATGACGCTAATATAGGTGTTAAAATGTTCCTGAGTAAATCTAAACAAGAGATTAAAGAACTTTTTGATTACGTTACAGAAGTAAACGAAAAAAGAAAAGAAATGTCTCGTAGTTATGTTGAACAGGCAGAACATTTTATTGAAGACAATCATATTGGAGACGATCCAGTAATTATTGTTAGAAATAAAGACTTTCATGAAGGTATTGTTGGTATTATTGCAGGGAAACTTGCAGAAAAACACCAAAAACCTGCATATGTTTTTTCTTATAATGAAGAAAAAGATATTTGGAAAGGTTCTGCTCGTTCAGTTGGTAATATTCATTTATATGATTTAACTAATAAAGCTAGTGAATTTATTGCTGGTTTTGGTGGTCATAAAGGTGCAGTTGGATTAGGAGTTACAGAAGAAAATTGGGATAAATTTTCAGAAGCATTAAAAACTGCTGCAAAAGAAATTCCAGAGTCAGAATTTATTGACGATTCTTTAATTCCAATTGAATGTACATTAAATGATATAGATAGTGAAGCTTTAGAACTTCTTGCAAAATATGGACCATATGGTCATGGAAATCCTGAACCAATTTTTTTAACAGAAGGTGTTCAGTTAAATATTGAGCGAGAAATGAAAGGTGGATTACACTTTAAAGCAACTGTTTCTGACGGAACAGGAAGTGCTGTTGGTTTATTTTTTAATGTAAATAAAGAAGAGTTCTTAGGTCGTTTAGAAGAAGAGGAGGAACATAGTATCTTATACTATCCTTCTTTGAAATATGATTTAAGAAAAGACGAATTCAGTCATGAATTGATTTGTACTCTTCTTTAATCCTTGCCCTTTTTGGGCATGGACCTTATAAATAAAGATAATAGTATCCATTTTTATTGTTTAAAAATAAAGGTAGATTTTTATTTTCTTTTGTTTTTACAAAAAGGCTTTCAACATTTAATGCTTCAATCATTTGTTCTTTTGATAGTTTTTCAATACCTAGTTCTTTTAAATTTATTCTATTGAATTTAAAATTACAACCTTTTTTTGAACAGAATAATTTTTGAGGTGTTACTCTGTAACTTTCTTCTCCACAAACTGGGCAAACGAAATCACTAGATTTTATATTTAATGGATCTATAATATTATTAAATAAATAATCTTGATTTTCATATATCTCTTTCCATACATTTTTATTTATCCAGGCTAAATTTTTCTTTATATTCATTATTTTTAATAAATTTTCTTCTATGTATAAATACATTTTATCTTGCTTTATTTTTTTTAGTTTTATTAGAGTATATATATTTAGTAAAATATCTTTTTTTGGAAAAAATGGTTTTAGAAATTCTTCAATATATAAAATATTTGGATAAAATTTTTCTGAAAAGATTATTTTACCTTCAAAGTAATTATCTGTTTGCAACATTAGATATTTATCTATAAAATTATTTGAATTTATTCCTTTTTTTATTAAAAGTTCAACTGTTTTATTTTCTTTTGTCTTGCATGTTGCTTTTATATATTCTATCTCGATATCTTTTCCAAAAATCTCGTTATATAATATATAAATATCATTGTCCTTTTGTTGATTTAAAAACTTAAATCCATTTTTATAAAATGGGTCAGTTATTTCTAAATTTGAATACATTTGTAAAATAAATTTAAAGATATCTTCAAAACCATATTTAAGTTCTTTGTTTAATAAATTTGTAAACTTAACAATATCAATATTCTTAATTTTAACTATTTCTTTTTTTATTTTTGTAAGTTTTATAATCTTTAGTTCTTCTTTAATCATAAGATTATCATACTCATATACATTTCGTAAAGAAAACACTCCTAGCATGCTCATATACTGTTCAATTCTCTTTAATCCAAGGGAAGATAGCTGGTGATAGTTTAGATAGCTTAAATAGCTTCTTTTTATATATTTTTCAAATTCTTTTTTTACTTCAATTTTATTTATAGTAAATTCATTTCTTTTTCCAAATTTAAAATCTTCTGGTTTAAAAAATTTTGCAGATTGGTCTATTTTTAAAATATCGTATTGAAGTTTATAGTTAGAAGGAGAAACTATTCCTCTTACTTTGTGAAAAGTTTCTTTGAATAGTTTTTTTCCTTCTAATTTTAAGTATTCATTATCTGGAACAAGTTTCCAAGAATACAATGAATTATAAAAAAGAAAGTCTTTGTATTTTTTCTTTACTGCTATTGAATCAGTTATGAATGTTTTCATTTCTTTCCTTTATCTTTAATAACATTTCAAGATAAGGAGTTATTTCTTTGTCTGGGATTTCTCTATTAATAAGACATTGTCTTACTTTCTCATAAATATCAGCTGGTAAAGCTTTCTTAAACTTAGATTGTTCAAGTAATGAGTCAATATCATGTTCTTCTAATAAAGAATTATCTCCTTGGTATGGTTGACTATAATAATCAGAAATATCTTCTTTTTCTTGTTCGATTGTATTTACTTTTGAATCTAAGTAATTTAATATTTTATAAAATGCATTATTTATTGTGTATTTTATAAAATATGAAGTTGAATTCTTTTTAGAAAAAGCCTTTCCTTCTTTTCCAAAACCTAGTGAATCATATATTGCGTCAGTAATTAATTCTTTTAACTCTGTATCAATATCTTCAAAAATATGTTTAGCTTTTCCATATAAGGTAGCAGCTTTTCTTTCTATTGGTGAATCATATTTTTCATTGAAGTTATTTAGTTTAAATAGAATTGTTTTATGAATATATCTTTTTACATTATTTAGACCTTCATAAAATTCTGCTTCGTCTTCTTTTCTTAAACGTTTGTTTATTTGCGCTAAAAATAAATGTTCATATTTTCCTGTAAGTTTTGCAATTTCTAATTTACTTTTAGCTTTATCACTAGGTTTATAATTGTATGTTTTAAATTTGAATAGTTTCATAATTTTTCCTATTCAAATCTATATTAAGTTGTGTTCTCTTTTAATCTCTTCCTTTTCTTCTTCGTCTAAGTGATTACTTCTTAAAACTCTGACGAAAATTAAAGACAAAGCATGATTTCTAATTCTTGAGATTTCTTGAACGGATACTCCTTCTTTTTCTGCTAATTCATAAAGCTTTTCTTTTGAAATAACAATTCTATTTAGAATATTTTGAGAATATTGAGGAATTCCACTAAATGCCATTCTAAATGCTTGAAGTTTTCTTCTATAAATATCGTCAGCAATTAATTTATCTTCAGGAGTTTCTGTATCAATTGCTTCAAATGAACTTGTTTGTGTTTCTTTATCAAATGTTTTTGCATATGTTTGTTCACCAGAATTTGCTAACTTGTGAACTTTGTTAAGCATTGAAGTTCTTTTGTTTCTATAATCAGAAACTTCTCCTCTAAGTTTATTTGTAAAGTATGTAAGTAGATTTGTTCCAGCTTTAGGATCATAACCTCTCATTGTTTTAACGATTGCAAAATTTATAATCATTTCTTGATCTTGGAATGGAATATCTGTGGCTTTTTGTGCTAAATTCTTTTTTCCAAAGATCATAAGTTTTTCATAAGAGTCTCTGTCTGTTCCTGAAAGCAATTCTAAAAATTTTCTACTATTTTTTATATTTAATCTACCAGTTGAAGATTGTTCATAGATTTCTTCTCTATCTTCTTTTTTAATAGTGTTTTCTATTGTTGAATCACTCATTTAAAATCCTTTGTTTGTTTTCTATATATTTAAAATAATAACAGAAACCTTCATAAAAATTTACTGAACTGTTTCTTTTGAATCTGTTTTCATTTTTTCTTTTAGTTTCTCAGAAATTTTTTTTGAAAAACTAGTATAACTTTCTTTTATTTTGGCACCTGTTTCTTCTAAGCCTTTTGATACTTTCTCTTTTACTTTGTGATAGCTTTCTTCTAATGGTGCAGCTATATTATCTGTATATTTTGAAATTTCTGTATCTATCGTTGTCGACGTATCAGTACCTGCTTTTATCCCGTCTTTTCCTAATTCTAAAGAAGTTGTTACACCTACTTCTTTATCTAGTACTTTTACTTTTTCTTCTTTTACCGTTTTTGCACTCATTGTTTCAGAAGAAAGAGTATTTTCTGACTTTGAAGAATATTCACACCCTGTTAAAAATAAAAGGCCCAGTAGGCCTGTATAAATAATCTTTTTCATAAAAATCTCCTTATTTTATTTCAATATTGTAATCTTTAAATTGATCAAATGATTTAGACATAACTGAGAACATTAATTTTTGAGAAACAACATTTACAGAATCTTTTGGTTTATTTTCAATTTTAATTTCAAAACTAGAAGTATTACCTTCCATTATATCAATAATTTTTTTACCAGCTTTTATTGCAAGTGGGCTAAGTTCTTTTGTTTTTTGAGCTTCTTTAATTTTATTTATTTCTTGTTTTAATTGTTCTTTTCCTTGAGTTATTTCAGCAAAAGATTTAATATAGTCTTTTTCAGGATATTTATATCCAAATTGAACTGAATTAAATACCATACCTTGTAACATTTTATTTCTTTCTGCTTTTTGTTGAAGTTCATTATCATATTTTTTACCAAGAAGTTTTAAACTATCTGCTGTAACACTTACATTAAATCTTGTTTCAAAATTACTTTTTCCTATTTTTAGAGATATTTGATCTTTAAAATCTGCATTTCCGTCTTTATCTGTTTTAACTGAATCTGTAATATATAAACTTGTTTTACCTGCAAAACCTTTATGAATTAATGCTTCAATTTCTTTTGCTTTTTCTTCGCCATATTTTCTTTTTAAAGATTCGTCATTTTTAAAGATATAGTCAGAGACTGGTGTTCCATTTACTTTAATATCCTCAAGACTTATTTTGTAAGACCCTTGATAATTTGGTTTAAGTACACCTTTTGTTGTCATTTGTCTAGAAATAGCAAATTTTATTGGATCTGAAACACCAACTGTTCCAATTGTTATTTCGTCTTTTGAATTTTCTGGAATAATTTTAACGTCTTTAATTGTACATTGAGCTGTTTCTGTATTGTTACTCATTGCTCTTGATAGAAAATCTGCTTTACAGCTTATTTTTCCATGACTTTTTATTGCACTCGACATTTTTATGTTTTTTTCTATGGTTGTTTCAATTTTTTTAGCAGCTTGTTGTTGCATAAAAATTCCTCCACCGACTAATCCTAATGCTAAAACAGAACTTGCTAATATTATTTTTGATTTTTTCATTGATATCTCCTTGATTTTTATTAGAGGATTATATCATATTATTTTTTTGGAATTATCTTATTTAACTTTACTTTAAAGTTTTAATTGATATAATTTACCAATTAAAAATCTAAAAGGAAATTATAAATGAAAATTATAATGACAAAAGACAATATAGAAACAATAGTAATTTCTTCAATTTTAAATGAATATGAAAATTATGAAGATTTGTTTCAAGATATAAATGAAGACTTTTTTAAAAATAAATTATTAAAGAAACTTTATTCTTTCTTAAAAGAAAACAATTTTAATACTTCTTCTAAAAAAATAGAATCTTTTTTGTTAAATGAAGGAGTTGAATCTTCAAAAATTAAAGAGCTTTTAAATTATCAACATGAATATTCGACAAAAGAAGTAAAAGAATTCTTTTTAGAGGTCTATAAACAGCGTAAAATAGACGAAACTATGTCTGAGATTACAAAAACAGCTAATGCAGAAGAAAAGATTCAAAAAATAAAAGATCTTAATGAAGAGCTTGAAAGGAAGATTTCAGAAAAAACATTATCAGATAAAGAAGCTTGTATTACTAAATATAAAAATTATATCACTGAAGCACAAGAAGCTTTTGAAAATAATGACGGTGTCATAGGTATTTCTACTGGTATTCCGTCTCTTGACGAAAAAATCATTGGTATAAAAAATGCAGAGTATATTCTTGTTGCTGCTAGACCAAGTATGGGTAAAACTTCTCTAACTACAAACTTTTTTATTGAAACAATTTTTGATACGAAAATTGAGGGTGTTCCTGTTATGTTTTCTTTAGAAATGGAGACTGAACAAATTATGGGTAGAATTGTTGCTCAAATGAATGACGATTTAACACTTGCGCATACAATTTTTGGTAAAGATAGAATTAATACACATTTGTCTATTGAAGAAATTTTAAGAGTTCTTAATGAAAAAGAATTTTATATTGAAGATTTTTCTTCTGAGGGTGGAGAACAAAAACTTGAAGTTACACCAGAAGACCTTGATCAAAAACTAAGTGAAATAAAAAAGAAGCATGGAAAGATAAAATGTATTATTATTGACTATTTACAACTTATGTCACCGTCAAATAATAGAATTATTGATCAAAATGCTAGAATGACACATATTTCTTCAAAGGTTAAGTCTCTTGGTAGAAAATATGGTTGTCCTGTTATTGCTTTATCTCAGTTAAATCGTGATCTTGAAAAAAGACAAGATAAAAGACCTCAACTTTCAGATTTAAGAGAATCTGGTGCATTAGAACAAGACGCTGATATAATTATGTTTGTTTATAGACCAGAAGTCTATTTAGAAAAAGAGTTAAAAGAAAAATTAAAAAACAAACCTAATGATACAAATATAGAAAGACAAATTAAGCTTATAAATGAAAGACCTTTTTCTGAAGCAGAGATTATTATAGGAAAACAAAGAAATGGACCAACTGGAATAGTTAATACATTTTTTCATAAATCAAATGCAAGATTTGGAGATCTTGACGATAGTGAAATTTTTGAAGACATTTATGGTCCTATTGATATTTATGAAGAGGAGTTAGAGTAATGAAGAATATACTTAAAAAAAGTTTAAATTTATTTTTATATTTTCTTGTAATTATTTATTTTATTTTTGAGGTTTTTGTTTGGGATTTAATCATTGAACCAATGTATAAATACACTAAACAATTTAAAATAATTCAAAGAATTTTAATTTTTATTTCTAAGCAAAATGAATATATTGTTTTATCTATATTTTTATCTTCTTTTATTATTGCTGAAGGTTTAGGATATTATGCTGGTCATTTGTTTGCAGAATTAATGATTGTTGAAGGTGTTTTAGTTTATCTATCTAAGATTCCTGTTGGTATAATTGCATTTTCTATGTTGAAAACAGAGAAAGAAAAACTTTTTAAATTTAAATGGTTTGAAAAAGTTTATATATTTGTTGAAAAAATAATTCACTATATTAAAAATTCAAAAATTTATAAAAATGTATTAAAAAAAGGTAAAGAAATTTTAGCTAAAATTAAAGCTAAATTTTCAGGGAAAAGAAACTATTTTATTAAGTTCTTTCAAAGAGTTTATAGAAAAATTAGAGGAGAAAAAGAGTGACTTTAACTTCGGAACAGCTTGATATTGTTTATTCTGATAATAAATATGTTTATGTGTCTGCAAGAGCTGGAACAGGCAAAACAAGTACTCTATTAGAGTTTGTAAAAGCTAGAAAATTTGAATCATTTTTATATATTGTTTATAATTCGGCAATTAGAGAAGAAGCTCTTACAAAATTTCCTTCAAATGTGAAGATTCATACAATTCATTCATTGGCATATGAAGAAATTGGTTACAAGTATAAGAAAAAATTTGGAAGTAATTTAAAAACAGAAGATATTTTTTATACTTTACCTTATTTTAAAAATAAAAATATTGAAAATGAAACTGATTTTAAAGAGGCCTTTTATGTTGCTGCAATTATTGGTCGTTTTTGTAATTCTGCATTTAGAAGTTTAGACGAGATACCTCATGAACCTCATATTATAAAAATGGCAAAAGAGTATTGGTTAAGAATGATTGATATAACTGATCTGGACGTAAAAATGACATATGACGGGTATTTAAAGCTTTATCATTTATCTAATCCTAAACTTAAATATAATTATATTCTTGTTGACGAGGCACAAGATTCTAATGAAGTAATGTTAGATATTGTATATGCACAGGATTCTAATTTTGTATTTGTTGGTGACGAACACCAAAGAATTTATTCTTTTCGAGGGGCCCTAAATATATTTGAGGAGTCTACATATTTTGACGCTTCTTCTGATTATGTTCATTTATCCTTAACTAAATCATTTAGATTTGGTGAGGAAATAGCAAATGTAGCAAATAAACTATTGTCTACATATAAAAATGAAGAAAATTTAGTAGTTGGAAATGAAGAAAGAGAATCTATTGTTGGTATTATAGATAAGTCAATTCAACATACTAGAATAACAAGAACAAATGCAAAACTTTTTGATTTAGCTGTAAGATATTCAGAAGAAGGAAAGACTATTTATATAAATGGAGGTATTGATTTGATTGTTGGACAAGTTCTTGACGGATATTATTTATATAAGGGACAAAAAGAATATATAAAAAATGAAACATTAAAAAAGTTTAAATCTTATAAACATTTTAAATCAATTGCGGAGAATTTAAAATATCCAGAATATTTGTTCTTAACTAAAATAATAGATAAATATGGCGAATCTTTATTTAAAAAACTTGAGTTAATAAAAAAACATTTAACTGGTATAAAAACAGCTGACATTATTTTATCAACAGCTCATAAATCAAAAGGACTTGAATTTGTTTCTGTTATCATTGAAGAAGATTTTGTTAATTTATTTGATAAAAATGGAATGTTGCTTCCACCAGATAGAGTTGACCCAGAAGAAATAAATCTTTTATATGTTGCTGTAACAAGAACAACTCATGATTTAGAATTAAGTAAGGATTTAGAAAATTTTATAAATAGTGAGGTAATTTAGTTTATATGTGTATTCATAAAGCTAGAATTGAAAATAGAGTTCTTATTTCTTTTATAAAAAAGAATAATTATCGAGTTTATGAAGTTATTATGACAAGAAAGAAAAATCCATTTATAGAATTAAATACAGAAGACCCATTAACGCTACAAGAAGAGCTCTTAAACGTACGAAATAATATTTTATATGGAAAGGTTCAAGAAAGAGTAGAAACTCTTTCTATCGAAGTTTAAACTTATATAAAATTTAAATCGTCAACAGACGTTAAATTATCTTTCATTAGTTCAGTCATTCTACCAATATAATTTCCACTTTCTGTTCCTGATAATTTATTATAATCTCCAATAACAATGAATAAATCTTTTGCTCTTGAAATAGATACATTAACCATAGACGGATCTTTATTTATAAATTTTAAAGAATCTTCTTCTTTTGATACAACTGGGCTGAAGATAATTACTTTAAATTCTACTCCTTGAAATTTATGAACTGTTCCTATTTTTTTAGAATCTTTTGTATGATCTATTCTTGAACCTAATTCTTCAATAAGTCTTTGTTCTTGTTTCGTATAAGGAGTTATTATTCCAACGTCAGTTTCTATATCAAAGTTTTCAGATTTATCTAATATATCTAATATTTTCTTTATAGCTTCAATTTCTTTTTCGTTAATATGAGAATCTTTTTTATCTCTATCTATTACATTGAAAAATAGTAGATTTGATTTAAATGGTTCTAATAACTTTATATCTTTTTGAGGAGTTTTTATTTTTACTCCGTCATATTCAGCTACTTTTATAAATAGTTCTGCAATAGGTTTTTGACACCTTCTATGTTCGTCAAGCATAATTCCATAGCCTGTTGCTTTATATCCACCTTCTATTGTTCCTGCTGCTCTATGATATGCAGAAACTTGTGTTGGAGAATACATATTAAAAAATTCGTCGTTACTTGTTTTATTTCTTAGATATTTCTCAAACAAAAAGTGCATTGTTACAATTGGTGGTAGTTGTTTAGGGTCTCCAATAATAATAGCTCTTTTACTTTTTACAAGAATACTTAATAAATCTTGAACTTTTATCATTCCAGCTTCGTCAGCTAAAACTGATTCATAAACCTCTTCTGAATTTAAGTTTCTAAACATATATTTAAAACCGGCGATAGTTGAGGTAACAACAGGATAAATTCTGGATACATTTTCTAAAAATTCTTTTGGATTTCTTACAGAATACATATCTCCACTAGCTAAAAACTCTAAGGCTTCTATTGTTGAGTATTTATTTTTTAATGCTTTCTGTTCTAAATATCTTTTTGATAAAATAAATAGTTCATAATTTATTTTGTATAAATTATTTCTAAAATATTCACCAAACGAATCAAAAGATAAAACCTTTTTTAAGAAATTTTGTTCAATAGATTGAATACTTTTTATTTTTTTATCTTCTTTTACTATTTCTTGATACTTTTCTATTTCATATTTATATTTCCTTATTGTCTGAAGGTATTCAGCTAAATGAATAAGAAATTCTTTTTCTTTTATTTCAAAATCTTTATTTCTTAAAGAAAACTTATTTAAATAATGTTTATCTAATCCTATTAGTTCAAAAAAGAAATTCATATCACCTAATTTTCTAGCAGTAGTAATAAGAACTTTATATTCTGAAGAATTTATAAAATCCATAACGTCATTTAATTTAATCTCTTTTTCTATAATTTTTGAAATATCTTTTACTATTTCGTCTATTTCTTCTAAGAAATCATTTGCTTCTTCAACTTTTCTTTCAGGTATTTTTTCTAGTTTTAGATATTTTATATGGTCTGGTTCTGTAATACCAAATTCCTCTTTAAATAATGTTTTTGTTTCAATATATCTTTCTTTTGTTGTTTCAATAACCTTTACTATCTTTTTTATTTTTTCTTCAACTTGTTCAAGACTACCTTCACGATAGTCTGTGTTTCTAAGATATTCAATTAATTTAGTTATTTCTTCAGCTGAATGTTTTCTATTTTCAAAGTTTCCACCTATATAGCAAAATCCAACCTTAAATTTGTCTTTAAATTCTTTATAAACATTTTCAACAGCTTTATTACTTGTTGAAGTTACAAGCATTAAGTTATTGTAATCTCTATTTTCAAATATATTAGCCATAGCTCTTTTTACTACATTATTTGCAACAATTGATAGAAATAATGTTGTTTTACCTGATCCAGGAGGTCCTATAACTGAAACAAGTTCTTGGTTTTCTTGATTTTTTTCCATTACAATAGCTTGTCCTTGACCTAATGGAAATTGATCAGTTAATGAACCATAAAATGGATTGTTTTGTAATTCATATTTATGGTTTTCTTCTGTTTTTATTGTTAAGTATTTATCTAATAATTTTGAATTACTTTTTTTAAGATATTCGTAGTTTTCTTCTACTTCAATATTGTCTTCTTGGTTAAAGAATAAACCAATTGGTTCTTTTTCTTTTTCAAAATTAGGAAATTCTATTTCAAAAATTTCATGATCAATATCTTCTAGGTGTTCTGATAAATTTTTATATATTTTTTGGAAAAGCTCTTTTGTTGATAAAATATTTTCAGTATTTGCAATATAAAGAATTGAGTTTTGTATTTCTTTAAAAGTATCTTTCATAAATAGATTTGTTACAAAATTATTATAATTGAACTCTGTATTTTCAAGATCAATAGTTAATTCATATGGATTTTCTTTGTAATTATGATTTTTAATATTTTCTTTTTCGTCAGTAATATCAAAAGTAATTACAGGAATAAATACAGTTGAATCTTCTTCTATGAAATTTACTTTTATATATACAGGAGAGAAAAGTAGTCTATTTTTTTCTATCTTTAAGCCATAATGCAATTCAAGTTGATTTTTACCAATATCAAATTCTTTTGTTCCTTCTTTTAATCCAAGTTCAAATAATTCTTGTTCAATTATTTCTTCTAATTCAATTCTTTCTTTTTTAGATATATTTTTGTTTTTTATATATCTAATTGTTGAAATTCCTTTATTTTTTCCTTTATCATTAAGTAAAAACATTTGAAGTTGTTTATTTACCTTTATAATAATTTTGTTTTCTTTTATTTCAATATTTTCAAGATCAATAAAGTCAAACATATATCTTTTATGGAATGCTTTTTTTTCATAAGAAAGAGAAGTTAGTTTCTCATATAATGTTGCGTTTTTATAAAACTCTATAATATTTTCTTTCATTGCATTGTCCTTTATACTTTTTTTGATTATTTAATTATAGTTTGTTTTAAGATTGGAATTTTATTTTTGTAGATTTAATGAATGATTTTGTAAGTGGTACCCCATGAAGGAATCGAACCCTCAACCTTCCGGTTCGTAGCCGAATGCTCTATCCAGTTGAGCTAATGGGGCATATATAAAAATATTATATCGAAATATTATTTTTTTCGAAAGAGATATTGTTTTATAGCTGCTTGAATAGTTAGTTTTTCTAATGCTTTTCTTTTTGTTTTTTCAAAAGCAATAGCATGATCTTTTAATCCACCATTTGTAATATATGCATATGTTTGACCTTCTTCTCCATAAGTTATACTAAGTGCAATAACTGGATATTCAAATGTTTCTTTTATTTTTGATAGGCCATTGATTAAGTTTTTTTCAAGTTGCTCTGTATAATTTACTTCTGACATATGTTTTCCCTTATTTTACATTCTTTAAGATTATTTTAAGATCTTTTTTTATAAATATTGAATCGTCAACTGTATCGTCAAATAAAACAAATTCACCTTTTTTTTCTTCTGCTAATAACCATTGTTTAAAAAATTCTTCTTTTTGATTAAACAAAAATATATCACAGAAAAAAGAACTATTCTCTGCTGCAATACCATTTGCTTTGATAACTTTATCGAAAGCTTTTTCAAGTAAAAGAACTTTTATTTTTACATTAAGAACTTCTTCTAAAAAGTCTTTAAATTGTTCATTAAAAGCTTTTTCTTCTTTTTTTGTCCATACAGCAGCTGAAAACAAAGTTACTTCTTTTATTTTATTTGAGATAAGGAAACTTTTTATTATAGAAATGTTTTCTTCTTTTAATGAAGGATTAAACCAGTCTATAATAAGAGTTTCTTCTAAGTCTAAAAACACTTCCATAATAGATCCTTTTTTATAGAATTATAGTGTTTTTATCCTTAAACTTTGCTTTTTATTTAAAGCATTTTTTCATATGTTTTACTTCTTTTGCAGAATTAACACATTTAATTTTTTCTTTATCTGAATCAGCTTTTTTAATATAAAAAGATTTTTTATCTTTAATATATTTAGCATTATCTATATCATAGATATCAGACGAAGCGAATGCAAATGCTGCTAGACTGGCTAGTAATAGAATTTTCTTCATTTTATCCTCCTTTCTTTTTTTATAGAACAGAATTATATCATAAATTATTTAGATATTATCAACCTAATTAAAAATATATTAAGTTGAATTTTGATACAATATGCTAAATATTAAATAAAAGGAATTTGTTATGAAAAAACATAAAAGATTAGAGAAAGTTAGAATTAATACATTATTAGTCGAGTTTGAAGATATTGCATATGAATATTATACAACAGAAATAGAGTCTGCACCGAGTGGAGAATGGGCTGAATATAATGTTGTTTTTTTACAAAATGAAGCAAGTTATGAAACAATGAAAGATTGTCTATTAATTCTTGGGTTAGAAAAACAAATGAATGCAATAGAAAATAGATTAATTGAAGAATTAGGTTTATAATTGTTAAAAAAAAGGATAAAAATATGATTACAGATTTTAAAATACCCTTAGTTGAATGTAGAAAAGAAATATTGAAAATATATAATTCTAATTTTAATGTAGATTATAAAGAAGACGAATCTCCATTAACTTTAGCAGATACACGAACTAATGAAATAATCTGTAATTTTCTTAGAAATAAATTTGAATATCCTATTCTTTCAGAAGAAAATAAAATTCCTTCTTTTAATGAAAGAAAAAAGTGGAATAGATTTTGGATAATTGATCCAATTGACGGAACAAAAGAATTTGTAAATAAAACAGATAATTTTACTGTTAATATTGCTTTAATTGAGAATGGTGTACCAATTTTTGGATTAATTTATTTACCTGTTCAAGATATTTTATATTTTGGAGAAGCTTTTAAATTTTCTTTAAAAGTAGAAGATTATAGTTCAAATCAATTTGTTAGTAAATTTTTACCATGTGAAAGAACAAAAAAAATTACATTTGCGGTTAGTCCTTCTTTTTTAAATAAAGAAACTCTTGAATATATTGAGTCTTGTAGTACTGATTATGATTTAGTTAAGATTGGTAGTTCTGTTAAGTTTTGTTTTGTTGCTGAAGGAATTGCTGACGTTTATCCAAGATTTGGACCTTCGTCTGAGTGGGATATTGCTGCTGGACATGCAATTTTATTAGGGGTTGGAAGGGATATTGTAGATTTAAATGGAAAATCTATTTCATACAATAAAGAGGATTTAAAAAACCCTAACTTTATTGCTAAATAAGTCTATTGAAAGAATGTAACACACTCTTCATGTCTTACATGTTTTTGTAAAAGAACTCTTTCTTCGGCAGGTACTTTGTCATTTAGTAAGACTTGGTATCCAATTTGAGAATTGAAGAAGATAGTTGCTTTATCTAATATTTTTTGTGCTTTGTTTTTTGTTAGTTCTTCTGTAAAATGAAAGAATTCGTATATATCTGCTAACATGATTTTGTACCTCCACAGTATTTTTTTCAGTTAATTTGTTATAAGCCTTTATAAAAAAAATCATAAACTTTTTTAAAAATCTTTTAAATATCTTATTTAACTTATATTTAAGAGTCATTTAGTTATAATAAAAACAAAAAAATAGGAGATTTTATGTCAGAACAATCAAATTATACAGGTTCAAATATTCAGGTATTACAAGGATTAGAAGCTGTAAGAAAAAGACCTGGTATGTATATTGGTGATACAGGTGAAGAAGGTTTACACCATATGATTTGGGAAGTTGTTGATAATTCTGTTGACGAAGCTCTTGCTGGTTATGGTAAAGAGATTCTATTAACTTTACATAAAGATAACTCATTTAGCGTTCAAGATTTTGGTAGAGGTATTCCAGTAGATATTCACCCAACTGAAGGTATTCCTGCTGCAACGGTTGTTTTAACTGTTTTACATGCTGGTGGTAAATTTGATTCTGATTCTTATAAGACTTCTGGTGGTTTACATGGTGTTGGTGCTTCAGTTGTAAATGCTTTATCAAGTAAATTAGTTTTAGATATTTGTAGAGACGGAAAATCATATCACCAAGAATTTTCACAAGGTATTCCAACTACTGCACTTGAAGAAACTGGTAAATCTTGTAGGAAAACCGGTACAAAGATTTGGTTTAAACCAGATCCAGAGATTTTTAAAGAAACATTAGAATTTCAAGAAGAGAAAATCATTGAAAGAATAAAAAGTATTGTTTATCTTAATAAAGGTTTGAAAGTTGTTTTTAAAAATGAAATAAAAGAAACAACAACTGAATTTATTTCAGAAAATGGATTAATAGACTATTTAAATGAACTTGTTCCTAGTAATAATCAAATTATTTCTCCTGTTGAAGTTGAAGGAAATGAAGAAGGTGTAGATTTAGATTTTGCATTTGTTTATGAAAGAGGTTTCTCAAAAAATATTATCAGTTATACAAATAATGTTATTACACCTGAAGGTGGAACTCATGAAATTGGTACAATGAATGCATTTACAAGGGCTTTTATTGAAAAAATGAAAGAAAAAAACATTAAAGATTCTGGAAAAATTGGTGCTGACGATATAAGAGAAGGGTTAACTGCAATTATTTCTATTAGAATTTCTGAACCTGAATTTAGAGGACAGACAAAAGGAAAATTAAATAATCCAGAAGCAAGAACAGCTACATACAAGATTGTAAAAGCTTTTATGGAAACATGGATTGAAGAAAATCCTAAATTATTCAAAGAACTCGTTAAAAAGTTTCAAACAGCTCGTAAAGCTCGTGAAGCAGCAAAAAGATCAAGAGAACTTATTCAAAAAGACGCTAATAGTGGAATAGGAACACTTCCTGGTAAATTAGCGGATTGTCAAACAAAAGATCGTTCAATTGCCGAATTATTTGTTGTTGAAGGAGATTCTGCTGGTGGTAGTGCAAAACAAGGTAGAGATAGAGTTTATCAGGCAATTCTTCCTTTAAAAGGTAAAATTTTAAACGTTGAAAAATCAACTCAAACTAAGATTCTTGGAAATGACGAAATTAAAGCTTTAATTACAGCGATTGGAACTGGTTTTGGAAAAGATTATGACTATTCTAAACTTAGATATAATAAAATTATTATTATGTCTGACGCTGACGTTGACGGAGGACATATCCAATTTTTAAATTTATTATTCTTAAATAAATATTATCCAGAACTTATAGAGAAAGGTCATGTTTATGTAGCCGTTCCTCCTTTATATAGAGCAAAAAAGAATAGTGGAAAACAAGAATCTTTTTATCTTAAAGACGAAAAAGAGAGAAAGAAAAGATTTCCAACTCCTGAAAGTGAAGAAGGGTGGACAATTTCAAGATTTAAAGGTCTTGGAGAAATGGACCCTGAACAACTTTGGGAAACAACTATGGATCCAGAAACTAGAACAGTTATTCAAGTACAATATGACGATTCATTTTCAATAACTGCAAATGAGATTTTTGAATTACTGGGTGGAGACAATATTAGTTTTAGAAAATGGTTTTTAATGAAATATGCTTCAAGAGCTGATCTCGATATATAATCTTTAAGGGTATATTTAATATTTACATGTTATAATAATTCATAAAGGAGGTTAATATGGTTAAAAATAAATGGTCACTAACATTAATTAATGAAAGTGGTGACTTATGTCAAAAATACTCCAAAGATTGGGGTGAAGAGGATTAGGTGATTCTTAGGAATTTAATTAATAAAAAAAAGGAAAAATTATGAGACAACGTAAACGTAGATTTGGTAGTGGAGATAGTGGTTGTGATTCAGACGACGATTAAGTCTTTATAAAAGAAAAAGGAGTTATTATGAAAAAAAGATTTTCAGAAACTGACGGATAAAATAAGTAATTACAAGAAATAGGAGTATTGTTATGAAGAAAAATTTAATTTTAACAGAATGGGGAAACATTTAATGTTTAGGCAAGAATGGCCACCAAGACCATATCCCATGAATAGGAGCTTTTTATGAGAGAACAAGACGGAAATATTTTTGACTTAACAAGAGTCTAAAATGAAAGACGTAGCAAGAGTTTAGGAGTTTTTATGAATGACGTAACATATGTTGATACTTTAAAAATTTAGGAGATTTTAATGAATCCTTTAGATATAAAAAGACCTGTTCTCATAAATGAGGACGAAATTGACGATTAAGGAGTTTCTAGTGAAAAACAAAGAAATAATGATAAAGGAAGGCGGTGACGCATAAAGCGTCTAAGTTGGTATTTTTGTACCTATAAAAACAGGAGAATATTATGGGTGATTTAAAATTGAATTCAAAAGATTGGAAAGAAAGGGATTAAAGAATCTTTATTCTTATCCATTAAAAAATAAGGAGAGAAAATGGCAGTAATTATAACTGATACATGTATATGTTGTGGAGCTTGTATTGACGAGTGTCCAGTTGAAGCAATCGTTGACGAGGACGATAATCCAACAGGTGAAGAAATTTATTTTGTTTATGAAGATAAATGTGTAGAGTGTGTTGGTCATAATGACGAACCAGCTTGTGCAATTGCTTGTCCTACTGAAGGTTGTATTGTATGGAGTGAAGTAGCTTCTGAGCCTCCTCATACAGATAGAAAGCCTGGCGAACCTTGCATTAGCTTTTAATCTTTTTGCTGACTATAAAGTCAGCAATCTTCAAATTCCTCAAAATTTTAATCAAACTTAAAGTATTTTTCAGATAAAATCAAAAGAAAAAGGAGTTCATATGAATCACTTATTCTTTTTAGGGTTTATTTTATTAATTTTTTCATTTTCCGGGTGTTCTTCTACAAGTCAGCCAAAACCATTTAAAGATTTAAAACCTCTTCCTTTACATAAAGAGAAATCATTAACTGAATTGGAAAAGGATTTAGAATCTCAGATAAAAGAAAAGCCTAAATTAAAAGAAGGGTTGTCTGTTGAAATATTTAGTGGGAAAAGTGGTTTAGATAATATAAATCCAATGTCTTTTAATATTTTAGAGAATGAAATTAAAAAAGTTTGTTTAAATACAGAAACAGGAAAATCTTTATGTTTTTATGTTGGCTATTTTAATAAAACACTTTATTGGAATGTTCCTTCTAAAAAAAAGGAATCTTATATTGAAGAAGATTTTGACGAAGAACAATACAAAGATAGAGATACCTTTAAATTAAGCTTTCAGAGTGCTTTGAATGGTTCTTTTGAAGAAGTGTTCATGATTCCTCAAAAAAGAGGCTATGCTCTTGATTTGAGTATCTTTATACAAGAAGAAGGGAAGTAATTCCCTTCTAAACTAAACCGACTCTTTTATCTTCTTGATATCTCTTTGAAATATCAGCTTCTGAATCGTCTTTTAAGAAATTAGCTCTTTTTCTTTTATCGTTTGCTTTATAACTATGAATTTTGCTTCCTAGTTTAGATTGAAGTACTTTTTCTTCTGAAAATTCTTTTTCAAAGTCTTCTTCATTTAGTTCATTTTTTATCCAAATTTCTTTTGCTTGATCATATGTTAATTCAGAAAAAGAAAATACTCCAAACATTCTACCTTCTCTTAATAGAGCTTCGTCAATAGAATCAATATCTCTATTTGTAGTAATTATAAATTTTGTTTTATTTGGTAACAATCCGTCAGAAAAAGATAAAAAATGAGAAACAAATTGATTTTTTAGCTCTTCTATTTCACTATTAACAACTTGATTTCTTGGAGATAAAAAGAAGTCTAAATCGTCTAAAATTACAAAATTGTAATCAAATTTTCTAAGATCAATCCAAAATGTATCTAATGCTAGAATCTTTTCATTTTTAACATATGCTACATTGATATTTCCGTCTTCTTCATAATAATCGTCGTCGTCAGAAAATTCTTCTCCATGTTCAATTGCATATTTAAGAGCGAGTGTTGCAAATTTTGATTTTCCAATTCCTGATTTTCCTGCAATAACAACTATGTTTTCTTTAGCTTTTAAGAATTCTTCAAAAAACATATCTGTACTTTTAAAGTCTGGATAAAAATCTGTTGAGATATCTTCTATGTCTTCTTCACCAATTGTATTTACGTCATATTTTAATCCATTTTCTATATAGTAACTATGTAGTTGAATTTTATATCCGTCTGTATCTAAAAAGAAATCAATATATTTGTCGTAAAAAAATTCTAATTCTTTTGGGTCCATACCTAAAATTTCTACATATCCATAATTCTTTTTCCAAGAGTTTATAAAAATATGTATATCAGATATTTCATTTGAAACAAATTCAGCTGTTTTTTCTTTGTATAAGAAATATTGTGTATTTCCTTTTTTTGTTAAGGAGAATTTTGCTATTTCAATGTTTTTAAAGTCCTTTTGTACTTCGTCAATAAATTCTTTTACCTTTTTAACTTCCAGTCCACTTAAACCAAATTTAAATCTTTCTGCAAGTTCTTTATCCATAATTGATTCAATTATTTGACCGTCGGTTCCTTTTAAGACTGTTAAGTTTACATTGCTATTCATTGTATCTCCTTGATTTTTTTTATGAGTTTTTCTTTATATACGAGAATATCATATCATTTTTTCTTGTAAAAGAAAAGGATTAAAGGGGTTTTATCCCCTTTAATTATAGAATTTCATTAGTAATGTTTCTAACAAAACTAACTCTATCTTCTATGCTTTTATTTGTAAAATCTTCCATTGAAATTCTTTTGATAATTAAATCAACAAGAGGAAAGAACTCTTCGTCAGCAATTCTTTCTTTAAATTTCTCTGGATTAGAAAACATAAATTTAATATTTCCTGCACTCATACGACCAATGAATTTGTTTGTCAGATAATATGGAGATTTCATTTTAAACAAGAATTCATGATAACCTTGACGATTTTTACGTCTAATCATAAAGCCTTCGTCTTTAAAATCTCTTAACCATTTTTTAACTTCACCAAAGTTTTTGTATCCATGGAAAGGACGTTTGAAACCTAGTTCTTTTGCAACTTTATCAATATCGTCTTCTTCCCAGTTTTTATCTTTAACATTTAGTCCTCTTACTCCAATTAAATGTAAGCCAAACATTTCGTCTGGATATTTAATAATATGAGGATCTGAGTTATGAATAACTTCAAAAGACAATGTTACTTTATTTTTACCAAAGAATTTTTTGAGTTTTATCTCAAGATCTTTATCTATAAAATCTTTTATATATTCAACAAATTCTGAATCAAAAGAACCACTTGTTGTAATTAAAAGATCTTTTGTAATTGGATTAAATCCAATATTTCCTAAGAAACCATTAAGTTTTTGAACATATTGAACAACGTCTGAGTCTTTTAGTTCTTTACCTGCACCATTTTCTTTATAGTTAAAGATTTTATCAAATGGGTGTTGAATGATCTCTCCAGCTACATTTAATACAATACCTCTTGCTTTTAGTAAATGTTCTCCTCCTTTATTCCATAAGTTTTTATAGAAAACAGATTTACTGTATTTGTAAATTCTTAGAAGGTTTGTATTATCACTTCTTGACGTAATCAACTTTTCTTTTTCTAGTTGACGAAATTGAGGTAATAAAGAGTTTTTATTAGCTCTAAATAGAAAATTTGTTTCAAGAGTAATAACTACTTCTTCAAATGCTTTTCTATTACCACCTTTTTCTAAGAATTTATCCAAAGGTAAAAGAGCTATTTTTCCATTTTCACAACCGTCCATTTCAAGAGAAAATACATTTTCTTGTTTTGAGGTTTCAAGAATATGACCTCTGATCAATGTATGTCTATTGATTTTTCGATTATAAAGCTCTTGATATTCTTTATCCGAATCAACAGAATCTTTATATGAACCATAAATAAGTTCATTAAATGGAATTTTTCTAAAATCAAAATATCCAATATTTGCATGACACATAACAATATTTTTATATGTATAATATCCTGGAATTTCAATTAGAAATTTTTTAACAGCGTCTTTATTCTTAATTTGTTCAAGAAACTCTAAATAAGTTTTCATAACAGCATAAGAACCAGCAGCTCTTTCTACACCTCTTTCAATGTTTTTAAGAAGTTTTGCTTCATGGTTTCCGGAAACCATATAATGTCCATTTTCAACAGCTTTCATTACTAATTTAAGCATTTTTATTGAATCTGGACCACGATCAATAATATCACCAAGAAATAGAAGTTTTCTTCCGTCTGGGTGTACAGGAACTCCATTTATAATAGAATATCCTGCTTTTTTAATTAGCTTTTCGAATTGATCATATAATCCATGAATATCTCCAATTAAATCTATTTTATCAGAAGTTAATTCATTTGGAGTCAATGTAATATATGAATCAGCAGAAATAACTCTATATGGGAAGATACTATCTTTTTGGAATCTTTCTCCAAAATTATCAATGATTAATTCTTCTTTAACAGGAACTTCTCTTTTTAGATTATTTTTAAGACATGTTTCAATATCTGTATCTAAAATAAGAACTTCAGCTTCAACTCCATATCTTTTAGCAAGTTCAAAATAATGAGCTCTTTCTTTATCAGAGATATTTGTTGCGTCAACAAAAACAGTTAATTTTTCAGATAGTTTTTCTTTTAAGAATTTTTCTAAGATTTCAAAAACACCTTCATTTCCTTCATAAATACGTGTTTTAACTGTATTATTTTTGAAAGTAAATAACTTTCCAACAACTTTAGTTCTAATAGTGTCAGAAGATAAAATCATTTCTTCTGTAATATTGCCAAATTCAATAGAATTTTTAAGTAAAGTACTTTTTCCAGAACCTGGAATACCTGATAATAAATAAAGCTTTCCAGCTTTTAGTGTAAGTTTAGTCATAATGACTCCTTTTAATAAATTTTCTATCAAAGATAGATACTAATGTTATAGACTCTATCTAAGTATTTAATGAAATAATATCGTATTTTGCTTTAATTTGGATTAAAAGTTGAAGAAAATTTTGAAGTGGAGGATAGGGTGGGACTCGAACCCACAAAGCTTTTACACTCGCACGGTTTTCAAGACCGGCCAACTCCCTACTGTTTACCTATCCATTTTTTTTGGCGGAAGAGGTGAGATTCGAACTCACGGGCCGCTATTAACGACCGCTAGTTTTCAAGACTAGTGCATTTAACCACTCTGCCACTCTCCCAATTTTGGTGCCGATAGAGAGATTTGAACTCTCACACCTTACGGTACTAGATTCTTAGTCTAGCATGTCTACCAATTCCAACATATCGGCATGGTACTCCTACCCGGATTCGAACCGGGACGACCGAAGTCACTGGATTTTAAGTCCAGAGCGTACTACCAATTTCGCCATAGGAGCATATATTTGGAGGAAACGGTGGGATTTGAACCCACGGACCGTTATTTCTAACGATCGCCGGTTTTCAAGACCGGAACAATAAACCAACTCTGTCACGTTTCCATATGGTGCCTCTACCCAGAGTCGAACTGGGACGCCGAAGCCAGGGATTTTAAGTCCCTTGTGTCTACCTATTTCACCATAGAGGCATATATAATTTGGCGGAAGATATAGGGATTGAACCTATGCTGGTGTTACCCAGACGACTCCTTAGCAGGGAGCTGCATTACCACTCTGCCAATCTTCCATTTTGGTACCGAAGGAGGGATTTGAACCCTCAATCTCTCTCGAGCACTAGGGCCTAAACCTAGCGTGTATACATTCCACCACTTCGGTATATGTTTTTGGTGCCGAAAGCAGGGGTCGAACCTGCAAGCTAAAAGCAAAACAGTTTTGAACTGATCGTGTTTACCATTTTCACCATTCCGGCATATTTATTTTGGTACTCCTACCCGGATTCGAACCGGGACGACCGAAGTCACTGGATTTTAAGTCCAGAGCGTACTACCAATTTCGCCATAGGAGCATATATTTGGAGGAGCTGGTGGGATTCGAACCCACGGACCAATATTTCTACCGATCAACCGGTTAGCAACCGGGTGCAATAAACCACTCTGCCACAACTCCATATTTTTGGTACCTCTACCCAGATTCGAACTGGGACGCTTTCGCCAGGGATTCTAAATCCCTTGTGTCTACCTATTTCACCATAGAGGCATATGTATTTTGGTGGACGGTGTAGGAATTGAACCTACGCATGTTTTACCAAGACTCTGACTTCCAATCAGGCACATTACCACTCTGTCAACCGTCCATAAAAAAATAATTTTGAGAATATAATAAGAGAGAAAAAATGAGGGCAAAAAAAAAGGGGAAGCCCAAAAGATTTCTCTCTCAGGATTCCCCTATTTAAAAGTGAAGTTTATAAAAACTTAAACGTACGTAACGTCTTCACTTTTGGAGTCACCTGAGTTAGATAAACTCAGCAATGATAACGAACTAAGTGAAGATAAGTTTAAAGTTTTCATTTTGTGACTCCTTGTTTTTATTTTTTTTGTATAAGAATTATAGCAACAATAAGCTTAAAATAAACTTAATTTACTCATAAAATTTTAATTTTTCAAATTTAAATGGTTTTTTATATATATTTATTGTTTCTTTTTCAAAATCAACTATATATATTTCTTTCTTTGGAATAAAAGTATTATCTTTTATTTTTCCATATCCAAGTGTTTCTGCATATGTAATATGTCTAACAAATAATTTAAAAGCCTTTGTATTTCCAGAAGAGATATAGAAAAGATCTATATCTACATTTTGTAGTTCTTTTATTTTATCATTAAGCTGCATTTAAGCTTTCTTTTAAAATAAAGTTTTTTATAGTTGTATGAAAAACAACTGTTACCATTATATCTTTAAGAGCTAAAACAATGATTGTTTTTAATAGAATTGCTTCATTTTGAAAAAAAGCAAAATAACATGCAATTCCAAAAACCATTAAAGAAGTTAATGTTGACATATGTTGATAATTTAATTTTTGTAAAAGGTTTCCACCAATTGAAATTGATAACCAACGTTCTCCTAAACCTCTTTTTGCAGCTTCTAACTTTTGAACAACTCCAAATAACAATATTTGAGAGTATAATGAACTAAGTAAAATCATTAATACAATAAGTTGATAATTTTCAAAATATTTGTATGGATTAAAAACAAAATATGTTGCTAGAATTAAAAGGTGTATATTTTTTTCAAAGAAAATCCATAATTTTGGTAGGTTAAAAGTTTTCATAATATTTTCTCTCTTTCTAAAATAAGTTAATTTAATTTTAACTTATCTTAGACTAAAAATGCTTAATTATCGCTTAAAGATCTATACTTTCTTTAATATTTTCTTCAATTGGCGTTATTTCAATATAAACCATGTCATGAATTATGGCATTCTTTATTTTTTTCAATAATTCTTGAAACATATAGAATGATTCTTTTTGAAATTCAATGAAAGGATCTTTTTGATTATAACTTCTTAAATGAATTCCTTCTTTTAATGTATCTAGAGTTGTAATATGTTCAATCCATTGAGTATCAATATTTTTTAGATAAATATATCTAAGCATATGTTGAATTTCAGGTAAATTTCCATTCATTATTTCAAATTTTTCAAGAAATACTTTTGCTAAGAAATTTTTAAACTGATCTTTATCTTCAAAATATGCCTCTATTCCGATTAAGTTATCTACTCTTTCTTTTATAATATCTTCGTCATAATATTCACCTTTAAATATTTCGTCAGCTGCATAATCAATCAAAGTAGTTACTTTTTCATTTGGATCGAATTCTTCTAAAATTGAATTTCTAATTTCATATATTTTTTCTCTTTGTGTTCCAATAACATTATCATATTTTACAATATTTTTTCTTGATTCAAAATTTTGATTTTCTATTGTTTTTTGTGCTTTTTCAATAAATTTAGAAAACAATCTATTTTCTGTTAATTCTTTATCTGTTCCAACTCCAAGAGCACTTAATCTTTTTTGTATTTTTTTTGTATCACCATATACTTTAAGTAAATCGTCTTGAAAAGATACATAGAATTGTGAAGCACCAGGATCTCCTTGTCTACCAGAACGTCCTCTTAATTGATTATCAATTCTTCTATTATTATATCTTTCATATCCTAGAACAAATAAACCACCAGCTTTTTTAGCTTCTTCACTAAGTTTTATATCAACACCACGACCTGCCATATTTGTTGCAACTGTAATAGCTTTATATTCTCCTGCTCTTGAAATAACTTCACTTTCTTTTTCTGCATTATTGGCATTTAATACACTAAAAACTAAACCATTCTTTTTTAATTCATTTGCAATCATTTCATTTGTTTTTACAGAAGAGGTCCCTATTAATATAGGTTGACCTGATTTGTGAATTTCAATAATAGAATGAACAAAGTCTCGTAATTTTTCTTCTTTTGTGATAAATAATTTATCTGGCTTATCTATTCTTTGAACTGGTTTATTTGTTGGAATTTCAATAACTTCAAGTTTATATATTTCTAAGAATTCTGCTCCTTCAGTTGAAGCTGTGCCTGTCATTCCAGACATATTATTAAATAAAAGAAAAAACTTTTGATAAGATATTTCACCTTTTGTTACAGAAAATGGAGAAACTGGTAAACCTTCTTTTGCTTCTAAAGCTTGGTGTTGTCCTTCACTTAATTGTCTTCCAGGAGTTAATCTTCCTGTACTTTGATCAACTAGTACTATTTCATTATCTTTAACTACATAATGTACGTCTCTTTTATAATAAAAATTAGCTTTAATCGCATTATCTATAAGAAGAACATATTTTGAAAAATCGTTATGAAATAAATTTTCTATACCTAGTTCTTGTTCTACCTTCTCTATACCTCTTTCTGTAAGGTATACGGTAAAGTTTTTCTCATTTAGTATAAAGTCACCAGTTGTCTCTTTATCTATTTCTAGTCCATTTCTGACTTCTTTTTCTTCACCTCTCTTTAACTTTTTAGCAATTCTGTTTATTTTAAACATTTCTTCATTATCTTTATCTATTCTGTCTGATATGATCATTGGTGTGGTTGCTTCGTCTATAAGAATAGAATCTATTTCGTCAATAATAACAAAGTCTAGCTCTTTCTGAACCTTATCTTCAATTTTATAGACCATGTTATCTCTAAGATAATCAAAACCTAATTCACTTGCTGTACTATAAATAATATCTGATCTATATTCATTACTTTTATAGAATTGCATTTCTAAATCTGTAAATATTTCTCCAACAGATAAGTTAAAAAAACTATAAAGTGGTTTATGTTCTTCTGCGTCTCTTTTTACAAGATAATCATTAATTGTAACAACATAAACTTTTCTTTTCTGTAAAGCAAGAACTGTTGCAGCAATAGCTGCTGTTAATGATTTACCTTCACCTGTTTTCATTTCTGAAATATTTCCGTCAACAATTGAAAGAGCTCCAATTAATTGTACGTCAAATGGATTTAAATTCATAGTTCTTTTTACAGCTTCTTTAACAATTGCAAAGTGATCATGAATATCCTTTGTTAAATTTGCTTTTTTTTGTAGTTCTTCATTATTTAAATTTGAATAATCTATTTTGTTTATTTTATTAACTATTTTTTTATATTTTTTTAATTTTCTTTTTGACGAATTGAAAAAACTTAACATATTTTTATCCTTTATATTCTAAAATTTCTCTTATTGATATTGGTTTGAAATCTATATTTTCTACTGATACATTAAAACTATTTTTAAATATAGAATTCTGTTCATGTGTATGTCCGTGAATATTTATATCACATTTTAACTCCTCATATAAGTTTTCCATAATTTCTATGCCTTTATAAAAAGGTTTTTTCATATCATGTTTATCTTTATGAAATAATGGAAAATGAGAAAAGAAAACTTTTGTTCCATTAAATTCTTTTATATAGGCATTACAAAAAGAAGGTAAAGATTCTATTGTTTTAAATGTCATATCATGTTGAAATATATTAATACCTTCTATTACTTCTGAAAATCCATTATAAAGATAATGTTTATCTATTTTTTTATCATGATTTCCTTTTAATAAAATAGTATTAGTTTTTTCTAAACGTTCTTTATATTTATTAATACCTTTAAATGCAAAGTCACCTAAATGAAAGATTGTTTTCCCTTCATTTTCTTCCCATATTCTTTGAAATAGAATATCTTCAGGCGAGTTAGACTTATTACTGAGTTCTATTATTTTTTGTCTTGAAGGACAAAATTTTTCAATATGTCTATGATCAAAATGAGTATCTGATACTAATAATGTATCAAGAGTTATTGTCATAATTTTCCTTTTTTTCTAATATTATAACTATTTTTCTTTTAAAAGTTTTATTAATTCTTCTTTTTTAATTGGTTTTGAAAAGAAATAACCTTGAAATTTGTGAATACCAAGTTCTTCTAGTTTTTCTTTTTGCTCTTGTGTTTCTACACCTTCAACTAACATTTCTATATTTGAATATTCACAGTATTTATTTATAGCCATAATTGAACTTACTGAAGAAGGTTTCTCAAAAAGTCTATCTATAAAACTTTTATCTAATTTTAATTTAGATATTGGTAATGTATCTGTTCTTTTAAAAGAAGAATAATCTTCTCCAAAATCGTCAATAGATAGTTTAAATCCTAGTTTTTGTAATCCATAAATATTTGAAATTACTATTTTTGTATCTATTGAATTCCAACGTTCTGTGATTTCAAACTCTATTTGTGTTGTTTTTACATTTGTTTCTTTAATTAGACGAACTAAATTTCTAAGAAAATCTTTGTCTTCTAATTGTTTTTTTGATAAGTTTATAGATATAGGAATATCTATTTCTTTTGTATACTCAAATACAGATTTCATTATTTGATTACTAACTGGAATAATATATTTTGAAGATTCTAAAGAATCAATAAAAAAATATGGGCTAAGTATTTCACCATTTTTATTCCAACGAATCAGAGCTTCTGCACAAAAAATATTTCCATTAGAATCATATTGTGGTTGAACATAAAATAAAAATTCTTTATTTATTGTTGCTTGTCTAATTTCTCTTATAAGTTTCAATTTGTTTTTTATTTTATTTGCCATTTCTGGTTTAAAAAGTTTATGTTGATTTTTACCAGAAGCTTTGGCTTCATACATTGCAATATCTGCTTCTTGAAGTGGATCTTTATGTGATTTATCTATAATAGATATTCCAATACTTGTTGATATATTTAAGACTTGGTCTTTTATACAAAAATCTTCAGCTAATGAATCATGAATTGTATTACAAAATTTATCTATTTTTTCACTATTATTTGTTGTTAAAATTATAATGAATTCGTCACCACCTATTCTAAAAACTTCTGCATTATGATCTTCAAGTTTTATTAATCTTCTTCCAACTTCTTTTAAAACAAAATCTCCAGACTCATGACCAAGTGTATCATTTATAAGTTTAAATCCGTCTAGATCTAAAAATAAAATTGTAAAATTTTTACCTTTTAATGATTCTATTTTTTCTTGATAAGAAGCCCTATTTTTTAAATTTGTTAATTTATCATAATATGCAAGTTTTTCTATTTTCTTTTTATATGAATTTAAACTTGAAACAACCTTATTTAAAGCGTCTTTTACATATATAAATTCTTTTGCTATATTTTGGTCTTTATATTGTAATAAAGAAGAATTTGTTTCTTTAAATGATTCAAAATAATTAACTAGTTCATAAAAAGGTTTGTGAAGTTTTTCTATATATCTAGAGAGTAAAAATATCAAAATATAAAAAGCTATGGCCACAACTCCCATTCTAAATTTTAAGTTGTTTACATATTCATTTGTTGCTGATTTTCCATAAATAATCCTTATTTCTTCTCCTGAACCAAGACCCTTTCTATGAACAAATAAAGTATCGTCATTATAGTCTAAACCTTTGTATCTAATTGTTTGATTGTTTTTATTTATTATAACTTCTTTAATGAATGGATCTTTTTTTGAAAGAGAATATAAAAGAGGTTCAACCTTGTCTTTTTCAGAAACAATGACTTCTAAAAATGCGTCTAATTTTTTTTCATTGAATTCTTTACTTCTTTCTATATTTATTATATATAATGAAATATAAACTATAATAATTAAAATTGTTCCTGGAATCATAAAAGCTGAAACAATTTTTGATTTTAATGTTTGAAACATTTTTCTCTCCATTTTTTTTAATCTTTAAACTTAATATTAGCTTAACGCACCTTAATTCTTTATTAAATGTGGACTTTTCAAATAATGTGAATAAAAATTTAAATAATTTTTATTTGTATGAATATGTCCAAAATGCCATTCTTTAAAAGTTAATTTTTCTTTTATTTCGTCTAAAAATATTGCAACAGGACAATTTATTTTTCCTTTATGTAATGTCATTTCTTTTAAGGCAGAACTTGGACCTGTATGTGTAAAAACATAGTCAATTTTATAATTATGTTTTTCTAAGTTTTTTAGAGCAAAATTTTTTTCTTCTTCTGAAAAAACTTCTTGTTTCCAGTATGAAATTTTATTTGGAGTTACATTTTTTCTTTTTTTTGAAAATCCTCCTGTAAATGAATATTTATAATATTCTTTTTTATTAAGAAAATCGTCAAGAGAAAATCTATCTTCTATATCATTACTTTTTGCTCCTGAAAAAGTAAAGATTTTTTTTCCGTCAATTTCATAAATTTCTCCTCTTTTTGCAAAATAAATTTCACCAGCAGGTAAAGATAAATATTTTACTGTTCCATTAAATAGTTCTTTTTCAGGTAATCTATCTAATAAATCATAATTTTCATGATTTCCTGGAATGACAAACCAAAGAAAATTTCTTTTAAGTAATTCATTGATCTTTTTAAGATCTTTTTCATATTCTCTTTTGTTATATTCTGGATAAAACCATAAAAAACCAAAATCACCTAGTTGAAATAAAATATCTGTTTCTTTCGTCATATTTTTTTGTTCTGGAAATTTTTTTGTGCTTAATGGAACTAATGACTGATCATATCCTCCATGTAAATCACCTAATACATAAAAATTCATAATATTTTCCTTAATTTTTTCTAATTATATAGAAAAGATCATTAAATTTATATTAAATTATAGAGAATCTAGTACTTTTATCTTTCTTTAAATTTAATACTGGTATAATTATTTTAAATAAAAAAGGAGTATATTATGTTTAATTCAATTAAAAAATTTTATAAAAAATATACATTTAATGATTTGGTTGGTAAATT